>Ga0079226_10000135_pt1 | contig 46075 bp, 39 predicted proteins | sample Poulit2014_FD_76345 | JGI IMG/M metagenome (GOLD analysis project Ga0079226, IMG submission 76345) | Agricultural soil microbial communities from Georgia to study Nitrogen management - Poultry litter 2014 | ecosystem: Environmental > Terrestrial > Soil > Agricultural land | place: USA: Georgia...
TCCAACCTTTTTTCTAATGGCATTATTTAGTTGTTGGCACTTCTTTAATAGGATGTTGTTCCTGCAAAGTACCCAAAATTTTTTCAGCTTCCAATTTATGGAAAAGGACACTAGCAGCTGATTGCATCAGCTGTGTTTCTAGCGACACACCTTTAAGCGGCTGATTTGTGGGGTTTTTGAAAAAGCCTAGAAGGGTATCAACAAAAGAATTGTAAGCTTTCTTTGGGTAATTATCGATGGTTATTTGATCGATTGCCGCCCGGATTTGGTCCAATGAGAAGATGGGCTTTAGTAATGAAATAATCAAAATGTCAGCTACCTGAAGCGTTTGATACTTCTTCTTTACGGGTGCTAGAATCATCTTTTTCTTAACATAATTATTGATCATTGTTGAAGTCACTGTAGGCATTTCTAGTGGTGCTAACACTTGATTAATGTATGCAACAACTTGATCCATATAGAGGTCAAAATTTGGTAAATCATCCCAATGTGGGAAAACGATGTCTTCAAAATTATTTTTTTTCAACGTGTTTACAGTCATGATTTGTTACCTCGTATCATCGTAGATTGTATCATTATTATATCACATCTAGACTATGAAACTAAATGATGGTTGGGCCTAGACTAAAAAAGTTGGGTGTGTCATGATTCGAAAGGACCGAAGAAAATTCGGACAAGTGGTACGGGTTTGTGATAGTATGGGTACAATTTGATTTTTTTTAGGACGGAAGGGTAATTGTTATGCAAGAATTCATGGCATTAAATCGCAACTTAAAATTAAGAACGTTAACGGTGTTTTTGACGGTCTTACTTGGTAGTTCGATTGGTCCCAATATGACAATTTATTATGTGCAATATTTTGGCGCTTTTGTATCGGGATTTTTATTAATGGTTGTTTCCGTGGCTGGATTTATTGCAGGACTCTATGGTGGTCATTTATCAGATGTGTGGGGGCGTAAACGGACGATGCTGACGGGATCAGCATTAATTATATCTGGCTACACGCTGGCAATGTTAATGAATGCGCCATGGTATACAAATCCATATATCACTTTTGTTGGCTTTTTAACGGCATCGATTGGGTCGTCATTAGCCGATCCAGCTGAACAGGCGATGATGATTGATGCATCAACAATCAAAAATAGAAAGTTTGTTTACGCATTGATTTATTGGGTGATCAATATTGGTGTCATGTTAGGGGCAGCCATTGGTGGTTGGTTCTTCCGTGATTATCTATTTGAACTGTTGTTAGGATCTGTTTTTGTGGGTGTTGTCAACGCATCGATCATCAAGTTCGGGATGGCAGAGACGCTTAATATGGAGAATGTGCATGCAAATTCATCGGTCTGGAGTGCTGTCCGGTCTTACGGTCGCGTTTTATCTGATAAGCGGTATGTATTATTCATGTTCGGATCAATTTTCTCTGTGGTAATTTACTCACAGCCTGATTTTTATTTAGCTGCTCATTTAACGCAGTTTTTCCATGATTATACCTTTATGGGGATTCATTTCTACGGGCAACGAATGCTGTCATTTATGTTAGTGATTAATACGGTCATGATTGTATTGGTGATGAATTTGATCAATCGCTATACTAATCGTTGGCCATTAATTAAAAGCTTTGCTATCGGGACATTTATTCAAGGGTTTGGCTTTGCACTATCATTCTTGTTGCGTGACTTTTGGCCATTAGTTATTGTGACAGTGGTCTTTACCTTGGGTGAAATCATTAATGTGCCGTCAAGTCAGACCATGCGTGCCGATATGATGAATCCGGAACAAATTGGTGCTTATTCGGGTGCGTTTGCTGCAACACGTCCAGTGGGCAATATTATCTCTGGTATGATGGTTTCACTATCACAATTTACGAATGACTGGGGAATGGCAGGCGTCTTAATGATTGGGACATTAATTGCAATGGTTACCATTGTTAAGGCAGCTAAAATGCCCGCACAATTTAAGACGGAGACCATTCAATAAGGTTTATGAAATATTAATTAATATCGTTTAAGAACTGGTTGGAACGTTTGTTGTGTTCCAGCCAGTTTTTTTATTATGTCTTCGGTTTTTGAGCAAAATAAAAAGCCAACAAGCGTAATCGCTCATTGACTCTTTTTAACTGGAATAGCTGGATTCGAACCAGCGAATACACGGTACCAAAAACCGATGCCTTACCGCTTGGCCATATCCCAATAATATAAATGGGGGCTATAGGATTCGAACCTATGAACCCGAAGGAATGGATTTACAGTCCACCGCGTTTGACCGGACTTCGCTAAACCCCCATATGTTTGATGAGTAATAATTAACTTATTACCTCAACGAATATATACTATACAGAATAGTTAATTACTTGTCAACACTATTTGTATTATTTTGTTTAACCATGACTGATAAAAAGTATTAGCTGTCCATTCTTGTAGCTTATGACGATTATAACCGACGCTAGGATTGTAATAAGTTATTAAGTGCTTTTTACGAGGTGGGACCGTGACATGGATATGTCCGTAGAAAACATGTTTGATATTATCATACTGCGCTAATAATTCACCTGTTTTGGTTGACCCCAGTACGCCGTTGACCATTGCCCATCGTAAGTTATGTTCGGGATAAAAAATTTCGTCGTTAATTGGTGCAAAATGAGTAAAGAAAATAACTTGTTTGTGTTGTTGCACTGCATCATCCAATAGTTGCTTCATTTGATAGAGCCCTAAGGCCATGCGATCCGGATCGCTCATTGGTTGGTCGATCACTCGGTCGTAGTAAAATCCTGACCGAAAACGGGCAATGCTTTCGGGGGCAATATCTGGTGTAAAACTATAATCATACCAGCCGTTATGACCAATAATGCGCCAGTTGGTATTGGGAATATCGAAATATTGATTATGTAGATAGAGGGGGTCGAGTGGGGTTTCTAATTCAGCAAATGAAATATTACGTCCCATATCATGATTACCAGCGATAAATAGGACTTTTGTATCTGTTGATAAAGCATCCTGTAACTCGTGGATGTACTTTAGTGATTTTTCAAAATCGTTAAACAAGTCACCAGCGATTAAGTAATAATCGGGTTGTAATTGATGTAGTGTGGTTGCCTGTTGTACAAGTACTTGCGAAATATCTTGTTTGTTAACATCCAGGTGATTATCACTTGATACGATAATTTTAGTCATACAAACTCCTTGTCTACTCTATTTTATAGACTGATTATAACAAAAGTTATAAAAAAATTAGTAGAAAATGATGGTTGCGCTTGTAGATAGTTATAAATTCAAGTAAACTTTAACAAGTGATGTTTTGTCACAATGTTCAGAGTAGAAGAACACTTTATTTGAATGAGGAGTTTTTATCATGAAAACGGAAAAGAAATTCCTGGGACAACCCTTCGGTCTTAAAACATTATTTATGACCGAAATGTGGGAACGTTTCAGTTACTATGGTATGAAAGCCATTTTGCTTTACTATATGTGGCACTTAATTAGTACTGGTGATTTAGATATTACCAAGGCTACTGCTGCATCAATCATGGCGATATATGCCTCAATGGTTTATCTATCTGGGGTTGTTGGTGGTTTTATTGCCGATCGTATTCTAGGACAGCGGCGTACCGTGTTCTGGGGTGGTGTGCTCATTATGTTTGGACACATTGCGTTGGCACTACCATTCGGATCAACAGCAATGTTTGTCTCAATGATTTTGATCGTTCTTGGAACGGGGTTGCTAAAGCCAAATGTTTCATCAATGGTTGGGTCACTATATGATGATGAAGGCGATAATAGTTCACGAGATTCAGGATTCTCAATTTTTGTGTTTGGAATTAATTTAGGTTCATTTATTTCGCCATTATTGGTTGGTTGGACACAAGAAAATGTTGGTTTCCATGCCGGATTCTCATTGGCTGCTATTGGTATGTTCTTTGGTTTGGTACAGTATCACTTTGGTGGCAAGCATTTACATGAAGATTCAAAGTATGCGCCAGATCCTCTACAAGAAGAAGAAGTTAAGCCATTAATTGTTAAAATCATCTTAGGAATTATTTTCTTTGCATTGATTGTTGTATTGATGAACTTGATGGGTTGGAATAGTCTACAAAATTACGTTAATTTGTTGACGATTGTTGCGATTATTTTGCCAATTTCATACTTTGTGTTAATGACTACATCGGCTAAAGTGACTAAGGAAGAACGTTCACGAGTTTTCTCGTATATTCCATTATTCTTAGCTGCTGTATTGTTCTGGGCAATTGAGGAACAAGGATCAATTGTTTTGGCAACTTTCGCTGCTGAACGTGTTGATACGTCATGGTTCCCAGCTGCCTGGTTCCAGTCATTGAACCCATTGTTTATTATGTTATATACGCCATTCTTTGCTTGGTTATGGGTAAAGTGGCAGAAGAACCAACCTTCTTCACCAATGAAGTTTGCAATTGGACTAATGTTCACTGGAGCTTCATTCTTGTTGATGGCCTTGCCAGGTACTTTGTTTGGTACTTCAGGTCATGTGTCACCACTTTGGTTAGTTGGTTCATGGGCCCTAGTTATTGTTGGTGAGATGTTGATTTCACCAGTTGGTCTATCAGTCACAACAAAGTTAGCACCAAAGGCATTCATGTCACAAATGATGTCAATGTGGTTCTTAGCCTCGTCTGCTGGGTCAGCCTTAAATGCCCAACTAGTAACATTGTATTCATCAGATAATGAAGTTGCTTACTTTACATGGTTTGGACTAGCTTCAGTTGCTCTAGGAATTCTATTAGTATTCTTAGTACCACGTATCAAGCGATTGATGGCTGGTGTGCAATAGGTAATTATATGAAAGAGTTTGTATGTGATGATACAAACTCTTTTTTTATAGGTTACTAAATTGATTTAAAAAAGTGCTTGCAATTTATTTTTTTAATTGGTATGATATAAGAGTTGTCGGGGCAGGAATGCCTGATACGAACATGGGGGTTTAGCGAAGTCTGGTTAAACGCGGTGGACTGTAAATCCATTCCTTCGGGTTCATAGGTTCGAATCCTATAGCCCCCATTATATTATTGGGATATGGCCAAGTGGTAAGGCATCGGTTTTTGGTACCGTGTATTCGCTGGTTCGAATCCAGCTATCCCAGCTAAAAAGAGTCAATGAGCGATTACGCTTGTTGGCTTTTTATTTTATGTAATAATTATTGACAGTAAAAATAAAATGCACTAAAATAATTAAGTTGCAAACATTGGGATATGGCCAAGCGGTAAGGCATCGGTTTTTGGTACCGTGTATTCGCTGGTTCGAATCCAGCTATCCCAGTAATTATTCGTGAAAGCATCTGTCCAGTTGAACAGGTGCTTTTTTCTTTTAAAAAAGTGATCGATTGTGATAATGATAAGGTGCAATGTTTGGTTAAAACGAATAAAATAAGCTCTAAGATATGGTAAACTTAATAGAAGTTAATTAATGAAAGGTGACGTATGTTTACTAATTACGATTTAAAAAAACAAGCAAAAAGTTATGTACGTGGTGATAATTTTGGCACGGCGATAAAGTTGTCAATTATTTTAATCATTTATCAAATTGTTACAGCAATTCGATCAAATAGAGAAGCTATATCAGGCGCTATCGATCAGGCAGCTAATAATTCGGATAGTGCTGCTGTACAGTATTCTTCGGATTTAGCGGGAAATGCTCTACCAATATTTACGGAGATTTTTACGACAAGTTTATTGTCTGAAATCATTTTAGGTGTCTTTACGTTGGGAGTGACTTGGACGTTTGTTCAGTGGCATCGACAGAAAGAAGCACCTGAAAAACCAGTTCGTGCTAGCTTCAAGTTTTGGAGTAAGCGAACGATCGTTGATATCGTTGTCTTGTTGGGATTACGGTTTATCTTCACAATTTTGTGGACATTCGTTTTCATAATTCCCGGAATTATGAAAACATATTCTTATTCACAAGCACCTTTATTGTACGCTGAAGATGTGCGCGCTGGGCGTGAAATTTCATCACTGACGGCTTATCTAAAAAGGTCAGAAAAGATGATGCGTGGTTACCGGATGAGGCTATTTTGGTTACAAGTTAGTTTCATTTTCTGGTGGATTTTTGTGGTCATCACGTACGGTATTGCAGCAATTTTTGTTGTCCCATACTATCAGGCAACATTAGCACAGTTTTATTTAGCCGTTCGCAAAGATGAACCAGGACGACGTCCAACTATGCGATTTGATGAGAATGATGAACTGTAATTGATAAGCAGTAAAATGACAAATCAAGAATTACAGCAACTGGTTGAACAAATTTCACTTGAACAATTTTGTCAACCTTTTGAACATAAAACAAGGTTTAATAAACGTTTACGCACAACGGGTGGTAGATACTTGTTAGCGACTCATGATATTGAAATCAATCCTTTAATGCTTTCTCAGTTCGATTTAAATAATCTTACTGGCATCATTAAACATGAACTGGTTCATTATCATTTACATACACGTCATTTACCGCACATGCATCGCGATAAAGAATTTAAACAGTTATTAAAGCAAGTTGACGGTTTAAGATATGCGCCAAGAATTTCGAAGATGCAAAGTCAGAAAAAGTATTGGCTTTATGTCTGTGAAAAGGGGCATAAAATATATCGGCAACGGCGCATTAATACGGCACGTTTTGTTTGTGGTGACTGTAAAACCGCGCTAAAATTGGTAAGGTACGATTATTTAAATAATAATCAGAATTAATCCATCTAAGTTATTAGTTTATTAGAGTAGAATATTTATTTAGGAAGAGATGACATGAACCAAAATGTAACAAATAAGCCACGTTATATTACTGGATTTGATGGGCTTAGAGCAATTGCAGTTATTGGCGTAATTGTATTTCATTTATGGCCAAAGGCTTTACCCGGTGGTTGGATGGGAGTGCCACTGTTCTTTGTTTTATCAGGTTATTTAATTACAGATCTGTTAATTCAGGAATATGATCGTAATGGTCATATTGATGTGCTGAGCTTTTATCGGCGACGTCTGAAGCGGCTATACCCGGCCCTTTTGATGATGCTATTTGCAACAGCCACGTATATTGCTTTTTTTGCTCGCGATTTACTGTATAATTTGCGGTCAATTTTAACTAGCAATATGTTGTATGTGTATAATATTTGGGCAACCAAACATGGTGACTCTTATTTTGATTCATGGGGTGGGTCGTCACCGTTTACCCATTTGTGGTCATTGTCTATTGAAGGACAATTTTATTTAATTTGGCCCATTATTGTAATGATTCTGCTAGGATTACGTATTCGTAGAATTTCGATTGGTGCTGCGTTGATTGGATTGGCTGGTGTGTCTGCCATTCTGCTAGGTGTGTTGTACGACCCAATGAATATCAACCGAGCTTATTATGGTTCAGATACGCGTATATTTGCGGTGCTATTTGGAGCAGCCCTTGCTTTTGGGTGGCCATCTAGACGTATGAAATATATTCTGTCATCACGTGTGAAACGGAATTTAAATACCCTGGGTGGGATTGCTTTGGTATTGACCATTATCACATTTTTTGGATTAAATGGAGAATGGCGTGCAACCTATATGGGATTGATGTTTGTCGCAACGGCGATCATTACTAGTTTGATTGCGATTACTGCGCACCCAGCATCATTTTTGAGTCATGCATTAGATAACAAGTTTTTGAATTACTTAGGAACCCGTTCGTATAGTATTTATCTATACCAACTACCCGTCTTTGTATTCTTTGATAAAGTCGTTACCAATCATAGTACATTTTTGATGGGTATCTTGAAAATCATGATTGTGTTGCTTTTGTCGGAACTGAGCTATCGTTATGTTGAGAATGTTTTCCGGAGGGTTAAGAAACCAGCCTTAGGTACTGGCGCTTCATGGTATCAAACATTTTTCAGTTCACATTCAGTACAAGCGATGTTGGTAGTTGCCGTGATGCTGATTGCTGGGACAGGATATGCGGTTTCAGCTAATGAGTCCGCTCATGCAAAACCTAAGAACACGCTAGAAAAGCGTTTGGATAGTAATAAAGATCGCATTAATGAAGCTAATAAGAAAGCCGTTTCTCAGGCTAAAAAAGCACAAAAAGAATCAAGTAGTGCCAAATCATCTAGCCAAAAGGTTGATCCTAAGTCGTTATCACAACAAGATCACGATTTGATGGACAAATATGGTTTGAATACGGAGCAGTTTACAACAATCCGTGATAATCGGGTGACGGCAGTTGGTGATTCAGTTATGGTCGATGTCGCTCCTGATTTACAAGAGTTGATGCCCAATACCGTTGCTAATGCGACAGTTGGACGACAACCTTATTCAGTACCAGAGATTTTACAATCATATGATGGCCAAGGACTATTATCACAAAATGTTGTGATTTCAATTGGTACCAATGGTGCGATTGGTGAAAATGACTTTAAAAAGATTATGGATATTATTGGTCATGATCGTCAGGTTTATTGGATCAATGGCTATGCCGATCGTGATTGGGTATCACAAAATAATAACTTCTTAACGGAGCAAACTAAGACACACAAAAACTTACATATTGTTGATTGGGCAGCACTTGTTAAGGACCATTCTAACTGGTTGGGTGACGATCACGTGCATCCAAACCAGACGGGTTCTGTACAATATACTAGTTTGATTGCCAAAGCAATGGCCGAGCAGGGACAGAAAAAATAAGAGAAATTTTTGTTGTCTTCTAATCCGCGTATTTACCGATATTATTCGGTGGGTGCGCGGATTTTTTTTATTTCGGAGAAAGTTGCACTAACTTTTTGTACGTGTTACTATTAACTGGTTAATTAACCAGTTAAGGAGATGTAAACGATGACAACACAATCATACGCCGGACAAATCGACCAATTTTTAAATCATTTAAAATTACTTTCTGAAAATCAACGAGAAGTATTAATTGGCGAAAATGAAACTAATATTACTACCACGCAAGGTCATTTACTGATGTTACTAGCTCAGAATGGGCCGCAAACTAATTCAGAGTTGTCACGCGCCCTGCATGTGTCTGGTGCAGCCGTCACTAAGGCCATGAAAAGTCTGTACATTCGTGATGAACCTATGGTTAATGTCATCCCCGATCCAGAAGATGGTCGAGTTAGTCGTTGGTCATTGACAACATTGGGCGGTTCACTAGCGACTGCTCATACACAACGACATCGTGAGACGATTGATGAATATAAAAAGATATTGACCAAATTTTCTGATGACGAACAAGCGGTTATTAGTCGCTTTTTGACCCAACTATCTGCATGCTTAAGAGGAGAGAAGGTTGAGTAATAAACAAACAAAATTTATTTGGGTGTCGGCTATTCTAGTGGCTATCTTACTGGGGATGATTTTCTACAGTGCTTGGCAACGACAGGAAACTAAGGTTAGTACAAGTAAAAATAAGATTACTGTTGTGGCTAGTTTAGATAGTTATGGTGAGATGGCCGAGGCTGTCCTAGGTAAGCAAGGAACGGTAACAAGCATCATTGATAAACCGAATATGGATCCGCATGAGTATGAACCCACTGCCAATGTTGCGAAACAATACCAGAAAGCTGATGTCATTGTTTCTAATGGTGGTGGTTTTGATAATTGGAGTCTAAATTTTGCAAAACAAAATAAAACTGCTAAAACAATTAATTTGGCTCGTCTTTATAACTATAAGGACGGTACCAGTGGCGGTAATGAACATTTTTGGTACAAAACAGATCTTACGACCCGCCTAACGAATCAGCTTGCCGTAAAATACGGTCAATTAATGCCAGCAAAAAAGACTTACTTCGAGAAGAATGCGAAGAATTACCAGAAAAAAGCTGAAAAGTTAGTCGATTTGCAAAATCAAGTGAAAACGCGATTGGACGGTAAAAAGTTGTTAGCAACTGAACCAGTCTTTGATAATACTTTGTTGGCTTTAGGTGCAGATATGCAGGATCAACAATTTGCTCGTGCTGTTGAAGAAGGTGATGACCCAACGCCAAGTGATGTCCGTGAGTGGCAAGAATTGATTAAGCGAGGTCAGATTGCTGCTGTCATTGATAATCCGCAGGCAACGGGAAAATTAGCTAAGCAAGGTGTTGATTACGCTAAGGCTCATGACGTACCAATCGTAGAGGCACGTGAAACAAAACCTGCACAAACGTCTTATATTGCATGGCAGATGAAACAATTAAACGCATTAAACGAGGCACTACAAGAATGATGATTTTAGATGGAAAAGATATTGGGATTAAATTTGATGATAGATGGCTCTATCAAAAAGTGAATTTCCAGTTAAATCAAGCACATAATTTGGCTTTGATTGGCGATAATGGTGTTGGTAAGACAACTATGATTCGTGCCATGTTGGGTAAAATTCCCTTAACAACAGGTGAATTTAAATGGTATGACGATGGGCAACATAAAATAGCTTATGTGCCACAGTATCGCCCTGATATGCAAGCTTTTCCGCTTCGTATTCGGGATTTTGTTGGTCTTACTTTTGATCAGGGATTGCGACCATGGCTATCGAAAGAAGAGAAAAATCGGTTACAACATATTTTGGCAATCACTAATTTGACAAGTATTGCTGATCAACGAATTGATCGTGCGTCAGGTGGTGAACGACAGCGAGCTTATTTGGCGCAAGCTTTGGTTCAGAAACCTAATGTGTTGATATTAGATGAAGCAACAGCCAATTTGGACAATGTTGCTAAATATGGCTTGATGGATGTTGTTGCTGCATATCAAGAAAATTATCAGCTAACGACTATTATGGTTAGTCATGATATTGATATTATGCAACGGTATGCAGATGAATATTTGTTACTAACCAAACACGGTAGTGAGTACGGTAATATTGATCAATTAGATGTGACTAAGTTACGTGAAGGGGGCGAAAATTTTGTTTAGTTTTCCTTTTATGCAGCACGCTTTTGTTGCGGGTACATTGATTGCGATTATGAGTGGTCTGATTGGACCATTTATCGTTGCTCGTCGCATGTCATTTCTCGCACATACACTAAGTGAAATTGGTTTTGCAGGGGCATCTTTCGCCTTGTTCATGAGTTGGTCACCATTGGTAGGAATGTTGCTATTTTCAGTCGTAGCGTCAATGAGTGTTGGTGAGCTTGGGATGAAGGAGCAGCGTTCTGAATCGTTGATTTCCGCAGTTAGTGCGGTGGCAATTGGGTTAGGAATTGCTTTCTTGTCTCTATCTAATAAAAATGCGACTGCCGCAACCGGTATTCTGTTTGGTTCGATTTTTAGTATTAATCAAACAGATGTTTGGGAAGTGGTTGAGTTAGCCACATTGGTTATCCTAATTACATTAATGATGTTTCGACCTTTGCGTCATTTTGCATTTGACTATACGACCGCTAGTTTCAGCTTAAAAAATATCCAATTGATTGAAGTTTTATTTCTTGGATTAATGGCGACGACCGTTGCCGTTTCAGCGCAGATTGTTGGTTCGTTATTAATTTTTATCTTGATGATTTTACCTGCTAGCTCTGCCATGCGGTGGGGTCGGACAGTTTGGCAGATTATCGGGTTAGCAATCATGTTTTCTGTTCTCGGTGTGTGGCTGGCATTGGTGCTATCATATTGGCTTGATTTGCCAGTTTCATTCTTCATTGCAATTATCGAAGCAGGCGTTTACTTTATTAGTTTGATTAAAAGAAGATAGCGCGTGACAAAAGACGTCCGGGTTATTTTACGCATAAACGCGTTCTAAAAGACTGAAGCCTTAATGTAACAACGATTGCGCAATTCTGTCTCTTCGCTGCGCTACGAGCCAAAATAACGCAATCATCGTTACAATCGGCTTCAAAACGTCTTTTGTCACGTTCTCAAGTTATTTGACTTGCTTATAAATAAGGCATTTGATAGAGTTGTTAGTGGTATGCTTGCGTTTCGCAAGTGATAATTAATGAGTGAAAAATAAAACACTATTTTGTAGGAGAAGATAAAAATATGCTAACCGTTTCGAATGTTTCTGTATCATTCACTGGGAAAAAATTATACGACGATGTTAACTTAAAATTTACCCCTGGTAATACATACGGTATTATTGGTGCCAATGGTGCCGGGAAGTCAACCTTTTTAAAGGTATTGGAAGGTAAACTACAACCAACTACTGGAAATGTTTCAATGGGTCCAAATGAACGTATGTCATCATTAGTGCAAGACCACTTTGCGTTTGATGAATTTACAGTTTTGGATACTGTTTTGAAGGGTCATAAAGAACTATATGATGTAAAAACTGAAATGGATGGCATTTACATGCATGATCCTTTCACAGACGAAGATGGTATTCGTGTTGGTGAACTATCTGCTCGTTTTGAGGAACTTGATGGCTGGACAGCTGAGACTGAAGCAGTTCAACTTTTGCAGAGTATTGGTATTCCTGAGAGTAAGCATCAAGCATTGATGTCAGACTTGCCCGAAGTAAGCAAGGTTAAGGTATTGTTAGCACAAGCTTTGTTTGGTAACCCTGATATCTTGATTTTGGATGAGCCAACTAATGGTTTGGATACGAAGACAATTGCCTGGTTAGAAGATTTCTTGGCTGATTATCAAAATACAGTGCTAGTTGTTTCCCACGACCGTCACTTCTTAAATGCAGTGGCAACAATGATTCTTGATGTTGATTTTGGTAAAATCAAGCTCTTTGTCGGTAACTATGATTTCTGGAAGCAATCATCAGAACTTGCACAACGTTTGCAATCACAAGCTAATGCTAAGAAAGAAGAGCAAATTAAAGAACTACAAGACTTTATTGCGCGTTTCTCAGCTAATGCGTCAAAGTCAAAGCAAGCGACATCGCGTAAAAAGCAACTAGATAAAATTACGCTGGATGATATCCAACCTTCATCACGTAAGTATCCATATATCAATTTTGAAACGTTACGTGAAATCGGTAATGATATGTTACGTGTTGAAGGCGTTTCAAAGAGTGTCGATGGTGTCAAAATTTTGGATAACATTTCATTTACGGTTAGTCCAAATGAGAAAGCGTTGATCATGTCTGATAACGATGTTGCGGCAACGATGATTTTGGACATTATTGCGGGTAAGGTAAAGCCTGATTCTGGTAGTGTCACTTGGGGTGTTACAACAACTCAAGATTATTTGGCAAAGGATATGGGAACTAACTTCCCTAATCCAGAACGTCAAATTTTAGATTACTTGCGTGACTTTGCTTCAAAGGAAGAAAGTGATAATACCTTCCTTCGTGGTTTGTTAGGTCGGATGTTATTCAAGGGTGAAGATGCTGATAAAACATTGGATGTCTTATCAGGAGGAGAAAAAGTTCGTGTAATGCTTTCAAAGCTAATGCTAACGAAGGCTAATGTGCTAATTCTTGATGATCCTACTAACCATTTGGACTTGGAATCAATTACGTCATTGAATGATGGCTTAATTAATTTTAAGGGTGGCTTGATTTTCACGTCACACGACCATACATTTGCGCAAACAATTGCTGATCATGTGATTGTCGTTTCTGATCAAGGAGTGGTTGATCGTGCCGAAACGACCTATGATGAATTCATGGATCACCCTGAAGTGCAAAAACAATTAGCTGCAAAGAATGTCATCTTATAAACTGCAATAGCTGACAATGTCGGTAAAATAGCAACAAATTTTAGTGATATTGTACAAGCCCACAAATATAGCCAGTTATCTGGCTGTATTTGTGGGCCTTTTTGTTGCTTTAAAAAAACTTAATATTTAATTAATTGACCGGATGAAAACGCAATATGACGGCATCTTGTGAAGTTTATCATTAAATATTTGTACGTAAATTTGTATGTTTTGCACAAAACTCTTTTAATTTGTCCGCACAACATGTATAATAATGTTGTTGATGAAAACGGTTACAAATTTTCATGGGGTTTATTTGAATTTAAATCATTGCAGGTATTTATTTTTGAACTTCATTTTGGGGAACTCGTAGTTGTTTTCAATTTAAAATTTTTAAGTTTAGGATCATGTCAGAGGATATGATTTTGGAGGGATTAGTTCATGTCTGAGAAGAAAATTTCAAGTAAATTTATTTACTTCTTCGGAGCCTTTGGAGGTATCCTATTCGGATACGATATTGGTGTTATGACCGGTGCGTTGCCATTCTTGCAAAGTGATTGGAATCTATCTGGTGGTGGAGTTACCGGTTGGATCACATCATCATTGATGCTAGGAGCTGTGTTTGGTGGTGCGATTGCTGGTCAATTGTCCGATCGTTTAGGTCGTCGTAAGATGGTTTTGTATTCAGCCGCATTGTTTATGGTTGGTGCATTGCTAGCCGGTGTTTCACCTCATAATGGGGTTGCCTACTTGATTTTCACCCGTGTTCTTTTGGGTATTGCTGTTGGTGCTGCTTCTGCTTTGGTGCCAGCATACTTGTCTGAAATGTCACCAGCTGAGAAGCGTGGTAGTTTGTCAGGAATCAACCAATTGATGATTGTTTCTGGAATGTTGATTTCATACGTTGTTGATTTCTTGCTAAAGGGATTGCCTGAGCATATTGCATGGCGTTTGATGCTTGCTATGGCTGCTGTTCCTGCCTTGGTTTTGTTCCTAGGTGTGTTACGCTTGCCAGAGTCACCTCGTTTCTTGATCAAGGCTGGTCGTAAGGACGAAGCTCGTAAGGTCCTAAGCTGGATCCGTAAGCCTGAAGAAATTGATGCTGAAATTCAAGGTATTACTGAAACTGCTAAGATTGAACAAAAGGCTGAGAAGTCAACTTCATGGGCTTCATTGTTAGATGGTCGTTACCGTTACCTAGTTATCGCTGGTGTAATGGTTGCCTTCTTCCAACAATTCATGGGTGCTAACGCAATCTTCTATTACATCCCATTGATTGTTGAAAAGGCTACTGGTCAAGCTGCTGCTGATGCATTGTTATGGCCAGTTGTAAACGGTGTTATCCTTGTTCTTGGTGCATTGTTCTACATGGCAATTGCCGAAAAGTTTAACCGCCGTGGCTTGTTGATTCTTGGTGGAACTGTGATGGGTCTTTCATTCATCCTACCAGCAATTATTAACTCATTTATGGATACAAACCCTATGATGATCGTTGTCTTCTTGTGCATCTTCGTTGCATTCTACGCCTTTACATGGGCCCCATTGACTTGGGTTCTAGTTGGTGAGGTCTTCCCACTAGCTATTCGTGGACGTGCTTCGGGATTGGCATCATCAATGAACTGGGTCGGATCATTCGCTGTTGCATTGGTCTTCCCAATCATGACTGCTTCAATGTCACAAGAAGTTGTGTTCGCTATCTTCGGTGTTATCTGCTTGGTTGCCGTAGCATTTGTTTTGTTCAGCGTACCAGAAACACGTGGTCGTTCACTTGAAGAAATCGAAAAGATCGGTGCTGACAAGGCAGCTAAGTAATGATATTACTTGGTTGATTGTTAATTAAATAAAATTAAGAAACCGAGACATGAAAGTGTCTCGGTTTTTTTTATATTATCCATTTTAGTTGCTAGCAAACTTATCGATAGACAAAAGAATAAAAGCTATTCTATACTTGTTTCTAATACATATATAATTAGTTAAGGAGCGGTAAGCATGCAAGATCTAACAAGTGGTAAGCCGGCAAAGGTTATTCTAATGTTTGCCATTCCTCTAATGCTCACGAATATGGTGCAGCAACTGTATAATATTTCCGATACATTGATTGTTGGGCAAACTTTAGGAGTTAACTCGTTGGCTGCAGTTGGGGCGACAGGAAGTATTCAATTTTTAGTTATGGGTTTCGTGCAAGGTTTTAGTTCGGGAATGGCTATTATCACGGCGCAACGTTATGGTGCGCACAATGTTCGTGGTATCCGCGAATCATTTGCTGCTAGTATCGTCGCGGCATTGATTACATCGATTGTCCTAACAATTACTAGCCTGGTTTTTATTGATAATTTGTTGGATGCTATGCAAATGCCGGCAGCGATTTATGGAGAAGCTAAGTTATTCATTGGGATTATCTTAGCTGGAACTATTATGACGATGGGCTATAATGTGGTTTCCAATGCGCTGCGAGCGGTTGGTAATAGTAAAGCACCGTTGTATTATTTAATTATTGGAATGATCGTTAATGTGTCATTAGAGTTGGTACTGATTATTAAATTCCATTGGGGAGTTGAAGGAGCAGCCACAGCAACCGTATTTGCACAATTTGTAACGGTTGTGATTTCGTACTTACATATTACACGGTATACGGATACGTTACGGTTAAGTTGGTCGGATTTTAAACTTAAAAAGGGTGATTTGCGACAACATCTGTTGGCCGGATTGCCAATGGGATTTCAACAATCAATTATCGCTATTGGAGCTGTTACACTAGCAACAGCTGTGAATACTTTGGGGACAGATGCGGTAGCTGCGAATACAGCCGCTTCAAAAGTTGACCAAATTAGTACGCAATTAATGATGGCAGTCGGTGTTGCTATGGCCACTTATACAGCGCAAAATTTCGGTGCTGGTAAATATGATCGTATTTTAGAAGGTGTGAAGAGTTCCTTGAAGATGTCGATCAGTATGAGTTTTGTATTAGGAGCCATTGAGGTTATCTTTGGTCGTGTATTGGTCAGCTTATTTGTTGGTGCTGGTGAACATCATGTGATGGACTTAGCGCAAGAGTATTTTTGGGCCAATGGACCGTTTTACTTTATCTTAAGTACCTTGTTTGTATTACGTTATACATTACAAGGGCTTGGCGATGTACGAACGCCAACGTATGCCGGTATGGGTGAAATGGTGATGCGTACAGTCACAGCCTTCGCGTTGGTTGGCTGGTTAGGTTACTTTGGAGCTAGTTTAGCTAATCCACTGGCTTGGTTAGGCTCGCTATTGTTCTTGATCCCGGCATGGTTACGGATGGTCAAGCGATTGCGTAAACTCCATAATCGAGAAGAAATAAGTAATTTAGAATAATGAAAAATAGGTTGGAACAATGATTTTGTTCCAACCTATTTTTTACTATTCTTGTGTTTCATCTGTAACTAATGTGGTGGCAGTCGATTTACGAACAATTATATCGGGTTCGTAAATCACATCATGACCAGGTTGTCCATCAATGAGATCGAGTAGAATTTGGGCAGCATCACGTCCCATTTTACGTTTGGGATGACGATTAGTTGTTAAACTAGGTGTCATGTATGTTGAGAGGCCATAATCATCAAAACCAACAATGGCAATGTCTTCTGGAATTCGGAAGCCAAGTGACTTTACTAAATCAATGGCTTGAATCGCTAGTGAGTCATTATATAGTGCTAAGGCGGTTGGGCGATGGGGTGATTCTAGATAGCTTTCGATCTTATTTAAAATGAGGGTGTTATTCTCTTCATCATCAGATTGATACATGATGATATTACTGTCTAAGGCGTAATCCGGTTGCGTTTGGAAAGCTTTGTAAAAGCCTTGCATACGGTGGGCACCTTGAATATCGTCAACTTTGAAGACACCTAGAATCCTTTTGTGTCCCTGAGCGATTAAGTGACGTACCAACTGTGCTTCAGAGTCAATATCATTAACACCAAGGTAATTGAAGTCCAAGCTTTCATATTTTGAGTTAATAAAGACGGTTGGTATATTTAGTTGCTTAATTTGATCGTACAAATCTTTATTGGGATTAGGCAGGGCCGACATTGTGGGTTCAATAATCAAGCCGCTAATGCCAGTTTCAATAATCCGTAATAGGCTGCGCCGTTCACGGTCGAATGTATTGTGTGTATTACTGATAAATAAGGCATAACCGGCGTCCGAAACTATTTGGTCAATACCACTAATAATTTCTGGGAAAATGTAGTCAGCTAAATGGGTTGTAATGACACCAATGACTTTATTTTCAGTTTTAGCAGCAGGAACTTTTTTCCAATCATTAACATACATACCATCCCCTTGGATCCGGTATAAGTAATTTTCTTGTTCCAATCCTGCTGTGGCACGCCTGACTGTGTAACGGCTCACATTATATTGCTCAGTTAAATTCGCTTCAGTGGGTAGCTTTTCACCAATCGCAAATTTTCCAGAAATAATGTCGTTGCGGAGCCCTTTCTTCACGATGTCATATTTCGTATCCATATTTTGATAAGCTCCATTTCCAAAACATATAATATGTTTATTATACAAAAAATTCACATAGTTAAAAAGCCATTTATTAATTGTTAATAATGGAAAAAGTGTGATTTTGGGTTATTTTTAGCGATGGAGATGACGATAACGGTCAATAAGTATTTCAATGTAGTGAATTATTGAACAAATCAGCAAAAAAATTTATTGCTATAAATAGCGTTGTCATCGTGTTTGTTTAGGATGTGTGTAATTGTACATACAAATTTTAATTTTAATGCTTGATTTGTCCGCACAAATGATTTACTATAATACTTGTAAACGGTTACAAAAACTTTGATTCTCATTTGAGGGGAATAGATTAATGAATAAAGAACAAATTCAAGAACAAATTACTACAGGGCAAGCGGCCCTTGGTGTTGAGTTTGGTTCTACCCGTATTAAGGCCGTGCTAGTTGCAACTGATTCATCAGTTATTGCAGTTGGTAGTCACAATTGGGAGAACAAACTTGAAAATGGTGTCTGGACATATTCTTTGGAAGATGTCTGGTCAGGTCTACAAAGTGCGTACAAGAATTTAACAGATGTCGTTGCTGACGAATATGATGTTAAAGTAACTAAGCTTTCATCATTTGGAATTGCAGCTATGATGCACGGTTACTTGGTCTTTGATAAGAATGATAAGTCATTGGTACCATTCCGTACATGGCGTAACGCAATTACAGGTGAGTCTGCAGCAGCATTAACAAAGTTGTTTGATTTCAACATTCCACAACGTTGGAGTATTGCTCACTTGTATCAAGCAATCTTGAACCAAGAAACACACGTTAAGGAAATCAATTACTTAACTACTTTGGCCGGTTATGTTCACTGGCGTTTGACTGGTGAAAAGGTTATCGGTATTGGGGATGCTTCAGGAGTCTTCCCAATCGATGAAGAGACTCATGATTATAACCAAGCAATGATGGATAAGTTCAATGCATTTAAGTCAGTGCAACAATACTTGTGGCAGTTACGGGATATCTTGCCAACAATTAAGCTAGCTGGTGAGGAAGCTGGTCGTTTGACTGAAGAAGGTGCAAAGTTACTTGACCCATCTGGTGCTTTGAAGAGTGGTGCAGTTGCTGCAGCTCCTGAAGGGGATGCTGGTACTGGAATGGTATCAACAAACTCAGTTAAGAAGCGTACCGCAAACGTATCTGCTGGTACTTCAGCATTTGCCATGGTTGTCTTAGAAAAAGAATTATCACAAGTTAATGAGAACATCGATATGGTAACAACACCTGATGGTTCACCAGTTGCCATGGTTCACATTAATAACAGTACATCTGAGATTAATTCATGGGCCCGTGTCTTCACTGAATTCGCCGCTGCGATCGGTGCAACGGTTACCGGTGGTGAAATCTTCAGCGCATTGTTCAACAGTGTTTTGAAGTCAGATCCAGATGCTGGTGGTTTGCTAAGTTATGGTTACCATTCAGGTGAAAACATTACTGGTATGGCTGAAGGTCGTCCAATGTTCGTTCGTACACCAAATGCTAAGTTTACATTAGCTAACTTGATGCGTATGCATTTGTATAGTGCCTTTGGTGCAATGAAGATTGGTTTGGATGTGTTGGCAAAAGAAAAGGTTGCCATGGATTCAGTTGTTGCCCAAGGTGGTATCTTTACAACACCAGTTGTTGCCCAAAAGATTTTAGCTGGGGTTATGGATGCACCCGTAACCTTAATGAAGAACGCTGGTGAAGGTGGTCCTTGGGGAATGGCTGTTTTGTCACAATTCGTTGTGAGCCACAAGGATGGTCAATCACTTGCTGATTACCTAGAAGATGAAGTATTCCAGTCTCAAGAGAGTACGACAATCGAACCAGACCCAGAAGATGTTGCTGGATTTGGTAAGTTTATGGAAGAGTACAAAGCTGGTCTATCAATTGAACAAAAAGCAATTGATCAGATGTCAGTTGAGACATCTAAGGAGGATTAATTAATAATGTTAGAAGACGTTAAGCAACGTGTTTATGACGCTAACATGGCCTTGCCAAAGCATGGCTTGATTAAATTTACTTGGGGAAACGTTTCTGAAATCGATCGTGAAAGTGGCTTGTTCGTCATTAAACCTTCCGGGGTTCCGTATGATGAATTAAAGCCAGAAGATATGGTTGTTGTTGATCTTGACGGCAAAATTGTTGAGGGTGACCTTAACCCATCAAGTGATACAGAAACGCACCGTATTTTGTACAAGGAATTCCCAGAAATAGGTGGAATCGTGCACACGCATTCACCATGGGCAGTGTCATTTGCCCAAGCTGGGATTGACCTACCAGCTGCAGGTACGACACATGCAGATACATTCTACGGTGATGTACCTGTAGCTCGCCAGATGACCGACGAGGAAATCAATGGTGAGTACGAGCTTGAAACAGGTAATGTGATTATCGAAACGTTCAAGAAGCGTGGTATTGATCCAATGGCTGTGCCAGCTGTATTGGCACAAGATCATGGACCATTCACGTGGGGAGAATCTGCTGATAAGGCAGTATATAACGCAGTTGTGTTGGAAGAGTCAGCTAAGATGGCTTACCACACGATTATGTTAAATCCACACAGCATCCATGTTTCACAAACGTTGTTGGATAAGCATTATTTGCGTAAGCACGGTGCTAATGCATATTATGGTCAAAAGTCTAAGGACTAGTCGTTGTTGTTATATTATATATTTCAGGGGGAAATAGAACATGTTTAACACAGAGAATTACAAGTTTTGGTTTATCACAGGATCACAATTCCTTTATGGTCCAGAAGTATTAGATAAGGTTGAAGCTGACGCTAAGGACATTGTTGACAAGTTGAATGAATCAGGAAACTTGCCATACCCAGTAGAATTCAAGTTGGTTGCAACAACTTCAGAAAATATTGCTGGTGTTATGAAGGAAGCTAACTATGATGATTCTGTTGCCGGAGTCATTACTTGGATGCACACATTCTCTCCAGCAAAGAACTGGATCCGTGGTACACAATTACTACAAAAGCCTTTGCTACACTTTGCAACACAATACTTAGAAGAATTGCCATATGATGACATCGACTTCGACTACATGAATGCCAACCAATCAGCTCACGGTGATCGTGAGTACGCATTTATCAATGCTCGTTTGCAATTAAACAACAAGATTGTTTATGGTCACTGGGCTGATAAGGATGTTCAAGACAAGATTGGTAAGTGGATGGACGTTGCTGTTGCATACAACGAATCATTCAAAATCAAGGTTGCTGCATTTGCTGATAAGATGCGTAACGTTGCCGTTACTGATGGTGACAAGATCGAAGCACAAATCAAGTTTGGTTGGCGTGTAGATTACTGGGCAATGGGTGACTTGGTTGAAGCAGTTAACGCTGTTAGTGACGAAGACATCGATGCTAAGTATGAAGAACTACAAAAGGAATATGACTTCGTTGTTGGTGACAACACACCAGAGAAGTTTGAGCACAGTGTAAAGTATCAAATCCGTGAGTACTTCGGTTTGAAGCACTTCATGGACGAGCATGGTTACACAGCCTTCACTGATAACTTTGAGGACTTGTATGGTCTAGAACAATTACCAGGTTTGGCATCACAACTATTGATGGCTGAAGGATATGGATTCGCTGGTGAAGGTGACTGGAAGACAGCTGCCTTGGATCGTTTGATGAAGATCATCTCACACAACAAGCACACAGTCTTCATGGAAGATTACACACTTGATTTGCGTAAGGGTCACGAAGCTATCCTTGGATCACACATGCTTGAAGTTGATCCAACAATTGCCTCAGACAAGCCACGTGTTGAAGTTCACCCATTGGACATTGGTGACAAGGCTGATCCTGCACGTTTGGTATTTACTGGTATGGAAGGTGATGCAGTTGATGCAACCCTTGCAGACTACGGTGACGAATTCAAGTTGATGTCATATGACGTTACTGGAAACAAGCCTGAAGCTGAGATGCCACACCTACCAGTTGCTAAGCAATTGTGGACACCAAAGCAAGGTTTGCGTGACGGATCAGTTGGTTGGTTGACTCTTGGTGGTGGACACCACACTGTTCTATCATTTGATGTTGATGCAGAACAATTGTCAGACTTGTCAAAGATGTTCGGCTTGACATACGTTGATATCAAAGACTAATTATTCATTAATTTGAAATTTCTAACCTAATAATAAAATCAAAAAATAAAACCTAAAATCTCATATAAAAGTTAACAATATAAAATAAAATCTCTCATGTGAATTGTCAGTAATGATATGGTCTAAGACATATTATTGCTGACTTTTTACGTTATCTGTTATGATATATTGTTGAGGAAACTAGATTAGCAAATGATAAAATTCAATCAAAAGGGGTAAAATTCATAAGATGGATATTACGACACAGCTTCAATTAGCAGATGGTTATCAAATGCCGCAACAAGGTTTGGGATTATACAAGGTAACGGATCAGGATAACTTGACTGAAGTTATTAAAACAGCATGGAAAGCGGGATACCGTTTATTTGATACGGCACAAATGTATAAAAATGAGGCCGAAGTTGGTCAAAGCTTGCGTGCATTGGGAATGCCTCGTGAGGATTATTTCGTGACGACTAAAGTGGCCGAAGCGAATCAGGGATATGATAAAACTTTGGCATCTGTTGAACAGTCTCTGAAGGACTTGCAGATGGATTATGTTGATTTATTGATGGTCCATTGGCCACTGCATGAACAATTCTTTGATACATGGCGTGCTTTTGAGCGCTTACAGGCAGAAGGTATCGTCAAATCTTTGGGAACGTCAAATTTTGGGATGATTCATTTACAATATTTGGCTACGCAGGCTAATGAAATGCCAGTAGTGAACCAAATTGAAAACCATCCCCATCTTGTCCAACCTGAATTGCGTGACTTTTTGCAAGAGAATAATATTGTAACGCAAGCTTGGGCGCCTTTGGGACGTGGGTCGGTCTTAGCTGAACCAACCATTGTTTCGATTGCTGAGAAATATGGCAAATCACCGGCACAGGTTGTGCTAAGATGGCATTTGGCACATGGTACTAGTATTATTCCAAAGTCTGTTCATCCACAACGTGTGATTGAAAATGCTGATATTTATGATTTTTCACTGACAGTGGAAGAGGTTGCTGCGATTGATGCATTGGATACTTATACACGAATTAGCCAAGAACCTGAGCAAGTCTATGAACGTGGACGTCAGTACCCACACCACTAATTAATATTTGAAATCATGAAGAGATTGGGACGGTTTCAGCTGTCCCAATCTTTTTTTGTTTACACACCGGCTTCAAAGCGTTTTTGTTCACACTCTTTCATAAACGTGCTCACCAAAACTGAAGCCTCAATGTAACGAGATGTCACTATTCCTGATCTACGCTTCGCTGCGATCAAAAACAGTGCCACCGTCGTTACACACCGGTTTCAAAACGTTTTGGTTCACACTCTCTAAAAAATGTTACATATTCCTTCCCTCGTTTCGTTAGTATAGATGTCAGCATTTGGCTGATAAGCGAATGGCCGTTCGAAAAAACGAAAGAATTGAGGATGAAAATTATGCTAGAAAAGAAGCGATTGCCCAACGATATGTTGAAGGTCAAGATTATTGGTAAGACAAATGAAGATGTGGTTACAAACCGTCAATTTTATGTTAAGCAGGGGACGACTATTACTGAATTAAACCAGTTAGCTCAGTTAATGTTACAACTAGGTGCTGAAATTACTATTGATAAGATAACGACAGTGGACACAAAAGCGCATTTATTTAATCCAAATACTATTACTAACTAGGGAGAATTGAATATGAACCAAGCACTAGAACTATCATTTTTGGCACCGGGACAACAGGCTACGGATACGACCAAAAAGTTATCAGTGATTAAGATTAAGCATCCTGCAATGACATTAGACCGTGAGTCAGTTTATCAAGCGATGGTGAAATTAGCTTCATTTCATTTTTATTAAATACTAAAGGGGAACCGATGACTTTAGGTGAGCCATATATGGCTACGTTAGTTGCAAGTAATAAAAAGATCATCTTTGATAATTCTCAAAAAATGATGTAAAAATTATAATTTATACAAGTAACGTTGGATATGTGCATAATTATATGCATATATCTAGCGTTTTTGTATAAATAAAAGTTTTTTAAGTGAATTATTAGTTTTTTATTGCATGAATTATCATTAACTGTTAATATTTATTCATCAACGAGAACGGGGAGTAGATTTATGGCAATTCTAGAGATTAAAGATTTACATAAAGCATACGGTAAAAATACGGTTTTAAAATCAATTAACGCTGAAGTTGAAGAGGGGGATGTGATTGCAATTCTTGGCCCTTCTGGAACAGGTAAATCAACGTTATTACGTGAATTAAATATGTTAGAGCATCCCACATCTGGGGCAGTTATTTTTGACAATCAGGATGTTACTAAAGCTAATGAATCAGGGTTGGATAAGATTCGTCAAGACTTGGGGATGGTTTTCCAAAGTTTTAATCTATTTCCAAATATGACCGTTTTGGATAATGTAAAAATTGCTTTAACTAAGGTTAAGGGTGTTGCTGATGATGAAGCGACAACGACAGCCAAAAAGTTTTTAGATAAGGTTGGCGTGGCAGATAAAGTTGATGTGTATCCAGCATCGCTTTCTGGTGGTCAACAACAACGTGTGGCGATTGCTCGTGCTTTGGCCATGAATCCAAAGATTATGTTATTTGACGAACCAACGTCAGCTTTAGATCCAGAGATGGTTGGGGAAGTTTTGAAGACCATGCGTGAGCTGGCTCAAGAAGGCATGACCATGTTAGTCGTGACTCATGAAATGGGATTTGCTCGTGAAGTGGCTTCAAAAATTTGGTTTATGAGTGATGGTGAAATGACAGCGTATACCGATCCAGCAGGCTTTTTTGAAAATCCTAATTCAGAACGTGCGCAGAATTTCTTAGCAAAGATGTTGTAAAAGAGGGAATGGATTTATGAAAAAGTGGATGAAAAAAGTAGCCATATTATTAATGGCAATTGGTATGTTTATCAGCAGTGGTGCTGGTGTGTTTAGTGTAAAAAATGTTAGTGCTGCTGAAACTGATCCAACGTTATCACGAGTTAAAAAGTCTGGTAAATTAGTTGTTGGAACGGCTGCCGAATATGCACCTTATGAATTTCACGCAACGGTCAATGGCAAGGATAAAATTCTTGGTTTTGATATGGACGTTGCTAGAACACTTGCTAAGCATTTAGGCGTTAAATTAGAAGTGCAGGACATGAGTTTCGACTCTTTGCTAGGTGCAGTTAAGACAGGAAAGATTGATATGGCGATTGCGGGGATGACTTATACGCCAGAACGTGCAAAAGAAGTTAATTTTTCAACGCCTTATTATAATGATAAAAATGTTGTTCTAACACTAAAAGAAAACAAAAATAAATGGGCAACACTTGACCAAATCCGCGAGGCAAAATTAGGAGCGCAAGTGGCTTCAAGCCAATCAAAATTGGCTAGTACCCTAACAGATAAAAAGACTGTGCAAGTTAAAAAAATTACTGATCTGGTCATGCAGCTAAGTCAAAAGAAGGTTGATGCGGTTGTGCTTGCCCAAACAAGTGCTAAAAGTTATTTGACACAGAGTGACCAATTCGCCATTACAAAAGCTAAGTTACCAATTACAACAGGGAATGCGGTTTCTACGGTGATGAACAATAATTCACCAGTATTTAAGGAAAAAGTTGACCAAATCCTGAAAGATCAAGTGATTGGGGCACCACTACAAAAGTGGCAAGATAAGGCGTTTAAGCAAGCTGTCCAAAAAGATTCATTTATTAAAAAATATATGCCTTACTTCATTAAGGGTACCGAATATTCGGTCGGCTTAGCAGTAATTGGGGTCTTCTTTGGGATTATTTTAGGTGTCTTGTTTGCATTGATGAAGATGTCAACAATTAAACCATTGAAGTGGTTAGCAGTTGCTTATATTGAAGCTATTCGTGGTGTGCCACTATTGATTCAAGTATTTTTGGTCTACTTTGGTACACAAGTCATCGGGCTCGATGTTTCGAGTTTCTTAGCAGGTGCCATTGCCATGTTCTTGAATTCAGCAGCTTATGTGGCAGAAATTATTCGTTCTGGTATTCAGGCAGTGCCAGCCGGTCAGACTGAGGCGGCACGTTCGCTTGGTTTTACTAAAAATCAAACGATGCGTTATATGATTTTGCCACAGGCAATCAAAAATATTTTGCCAGCCTTGGGAAACGAATTTGTGACCGTTATTAAGGAAGGTTCAGTTGTTTCAGTTATTGGAGTTGGTGAGTTGACTTTCCAAACATCAGTTGTTCAAGGGGCATCCTTTAAGCCATTCTTACCATTGATTGTCACAGCGGTTATTTACTTCATTTTGACATTTGGAATTACGCGTTTGTTGAACTTGTTTGAGAAGAAGTTGCATAAATCTGATAAATCATTTGGATAACAGGGTCATCTGATAAAAAATTAAATATCAACAAAAAAGCTGAAGATACACAGAATCACGTGTATATATTCAGTTTTTTTGAATAAAAAGAGAAAATTTAAGGGCTTTAAGCATAAATTATTGCATATACTTTCAATTACTGGTAATATTTACTGGTCAGTAATGAATGGGAGTAGAAATATGGCAATTTTAGAAATTAAAAACTTACATAAAGAGTACGGTAAAAACACTGTTCTAAAGTCAATCAATGCCACAGTTGAAGAGGGCGACGTTATTGCGATTTTAGGACCTTCAGGTACAGGTAAATCAACACTATTACGCGAACTGAACATGTTGGAATACCCAACTTCAGGCGCGGTGATTTTTGAGGATCAAGACATTACCAAAGCTAGTGAAGCTGGTTTGGACAAGATTCGTCAAGATTTAGGCATGGTTTTCCAAAGTTTTAATTTGTTCCCAAATATGACCGTTTTAGACAATGTAAAAATTGCGCTAACTAAGGTCAAAGGTATTGCTGATGATGAAGCCACGGCAACTGCCAAGCAGTTCTTGGAAAAAGTTGGGGTGGTCGATAAGGTTGATGTGTATCCAGCATCTCTATCTGGTGGTCAACAACAACGTGTGGCCATCGCCCGTGCTTTGGCAATGAATCCAAAAATTATGTTATTTGATGAACCAACGTCAGCTCTGGATCCAGAGATGGTTGGGGAAGTTTTGAAGACGATGCGTGAGCTTGCCCAGGAGGGGATGACGATGTTAGTCGTGACTCACGAAATGGGATTCGCCCGCGAAGTGGCTTCAAAAATTTGGTTTATGAGTGATGGCGACATGATGGCCTACGATAATCCAGTTAGCTTTTTTGAAAATCCTAATTCTGAACGTGCGCAGAATTTCTTAGCAAAGATGCTGTAAGAGAGGGAATTAAATCATGAACAAATGGATAAAAAAGCTCATTATGTTGGTAATGGCATTTGGACTAGTAATGAGTAGCGGTATGGGTATGCTGAATATGCATACAGTCAACGCTGAAGAAACTGATCCAACATTAGAGCGTATTAAGAAATCTGGTAAGTTAGTCGTTGGAACTTCAGCCGATTATGCGCCTTATGAGTTCCATACAACCGAGCACGGTAAAGACAAGATTGTTGGTTTTGATATCGAGGCTGCCCGTGAGATTGGTAAGCAATTAGGTGTGAAAACTGAAATTCAAGAGATGAGTTTTGATGCTTTATTAGGTGCTGTAAAAACGGGAAAAGTTGATGTTGTTGTGGCAGGTATGACGGAAACGCCAGAACGTTCCGAAGAAGTTAACTTTTCAAAGCCTTACTTTGTTGATAAAAATGTTGTGCTAACTTTAAAGCAGAATAAAGAAAAGTGGTCAACGTTAAAGCAACTGCGCCAAGCCAAATTGGCAGCGCAAGTCTCATCTAAGCAAGATGATATCGCACATGAAATAACCGATAAAAAGGTTGTCTCGTTAAAGAAAATCACTGACGAAGTGACGCAATTAAACCAAGAAAAGGTTGATGGTGTCGTGGTTGCTAGTACGACAGCAAAAAGTTATTTAGAACAAAGTGATCAATTTGCTGTCTCACCAGCCAAATTACCAGGTATTTCTAATGGTTCATCAGTGGTGATGAACAAGAATGCAACGGTATTGCAGTCAAAGGTTAATAAGATTTTGGATGACCATATTATTGGTGAACCACTGCAAAAGATGCAGGATGATGCCATTGCATTGATGAATAAAAAAGAATCTTTCGTTTCTAAGTATTCACCTTATTTCGTTAAAGGAACGCTTTATACGATTGGGTTAGCAGTCATCGGTGTCTTCTTTGGAATTATCTTAGGTATCCTATTTGCCTTAATGAAACTATCTTCAATCAAAGTATTTAAGTGGTTGGCTTCAGCCTACATTGAAGCAGTCCGTGGTGTGCCTTTGTTGATTCAAGTATTCATTGTTTACTTTGGTACACAAGCCATTGGATTGCATATTTCAAGCTTCTTGGCTGGTGCAATTGCCATGTTCTTGAATTCAGCAGCCTATGTTGCGGAAATTATTCGTTCAGGGATTCAGGCAGTGCCAGACGGACAAACTGAGGCGGCACGTTCACTTGGCTTTACCAAGAATCAAACGATGCGTTATATGATTTTGCCACAGGCAATCAAGAATATTTTGCCAGCCTTGGGTAATGAATTTGTTACGGTTATCAAGGAAGGTTCTGTTGTTTCAGTTATTGGTGTTGGTGAGTTAACTTTCCAAACATCAGTGGTTCAAGGAGCATCCTTCAAACCGTTTATCCCATTGATTATTACAGCGGTTATTTATTTCATTTTGACATTTGGAATTAGTCGCTTGTTAAACTTATTTGAAAAGAAATTACGTAAATCTGATAAAACGTTAGGTTAATTGACCTGAATGTCATATAGCAAAACAGGGTGGACAGTGATGTGCACCCTGTTTTTTTGTCACATTTTTCAGGGTCCAGAAACTTTTATAAAAAGTAGGAATAGCGTATATTAAAAAGCATAGAGTATGAAGGAGAAGGAAGATGTCAAAGAAAGCACGTATTAAAAAAATTCTTGTCGAACAAATCTTGGATAAGGCGGATATTCCCTATGAAACGGTTGTATTTTCAGGAGGAATGAATCGTAACCAGGCAGAACTGGATGCCTATGGGTTAACAGATCATGACATTTATAAGACGTTAGCTTTGGACGGTAATGTGACTGGACCAGTGATTGGCGTTGTCCCGGTTGATAATCATTTGAATGAAAAGAAATTAGCCGCTGTATCTGGTAATAAAAAGGTTAATATGATTCCGACTAAGAACTTGCAAAAGACAACGGGTTATATTCATGGTGCAAACAATCCTGTCGGTATTTGGCAAACAAAGAAGTTTCCAATTTATTTTGACAATAGTGCCAAAGAGGCAGGTACGATCACTGTTTCGGCAGGTGAAGTAGGACGCTCAATTCGTATTAATGCTGAGGCTTTAGCTGAATTTGTCCATGCACAATTTGCAGATATCCGATCGGTTGACTAATTATGTCAAGTGTAATTGTTTGGCATACAGTACTGTATCTCTTTATCATTTTTTTAATTGGACCACTAGTTGTTAGCTACTGTGTCTCTGCAATTACGGCCAAAACAAATCAGCATTTGATAAATCGGTTTGGGACTCGTGCCCCCTTACTATTTGGTTGGCTGGGAGTCATTGTTCATGAATTATCGCATGCTGGCATGGCTATTCTGTTTGGGCATAAAATCAATCGCTTGGTGCTTTTAACCAATCCCTTTCATCCAGATTGGGAGCAGCGACTAGGCTATGTTGCACATTCGTGGCAGCCTAAAAATATTTACCAACAGTTGGGTAATTTTTTCATTGGTTTAGCACCAGTGATTGGGATTACGTTATTAACGGGATTAACGACGCAGTTATTATGGCCAGAACTGTTTGCTGTGCAAACCATTGGGTGGCACGTTTTTAGTAGTGTACCTTGGTGGCAGTTAGTCATTTGGCTATATATTGTGGTTAATTTGAACTTAGCCATGAACTTGAGTCGTTCGGATTGGTCAAACGTTTGGCAGGGATTGGCCCATTATAGTGTGGTACTGTTGTTGATAAGTTTAATCGTTGGTGTCTTTATTTCGGATCCCTGGCTGATTTTTGAAACGGTTGGTTACTGGCTGGGGATTGTTTGGTTAATTGATATTGGTATCGGCGTTTTAATGCTACTAATCGCACATATTTTAGATTGATAATTTGAATGGGGGATAAAAATGAATTCACAAGAAGATGAACAGTTGGCGGTCATGACAGATTTTACGAATCAACTATTATCTGCAGATCGAACGGGGCATGATATGACACATATTCAGCGTGTCCTAAATATGACAAAGCATATTTTAACGACGGAACCAACTGCTGATGCATTTGTTGCACAAGCGGCAGCACTTCTACATGATACTTATGATGATAAATTGTTTAATGACGTTGATCAGGCCAAGGCCCGGGTGGCTAATAAGTTGACAACGATTGGTGTATCTGATGAAAAACAGTTAGAAATTTTTAAAATTATTGATAATATGTCGTGGAGTAAGCAACGATTTGGCAAGCCTGAACCATTATCATTAGCTGGTCAAATCGTTCAGGATGCGGACCGCTTGGATGCAATTGGGGCCATTGCCATTGCACGAGTGATTCAATATGGGGTTGCCCATGGCCATGAATTGTATAATCCAGATATCAAACCAAGACAGGCGAAGACAAAAGCTGAATATCGTCAGGCAGATGGTGAAACCATTATGAATCATTTTTATGAAAAATTATTTTTACTAAAAGATTATTTAAACACAAATGAGGGCAAACGAATTGGCGAAAAAAGAGATCAGCTAATGCATGATTTTGTGACCCAGTTTGAATTAGAATGGCAACAACAGGATTATTGATCTAATAAGAAGGGAGTGAGTGTGTGAATTCAATATCAAAAAAGGAACGTGGCGTCCTGTTAATATTGATGGTGGGGGTTTTTCTGGGATTTTTGAATCAAACGTTGATGAATACAGCGTTGCCACAAGTTATGGCGGATTTTAAAATTTCGACTTCCCTTGGTCAGTGGATGACAAATGGGTATATGTTAGTGAATGGTATTATGGTGCCATTAACAGCGTTTTTGATTCAGCGATTAAAAACGCGAACATTATATCTAAACGCATTATTGATTTTTGCAATTGGTACTTTAATTGCTGGTTTTGCGCCAACTTACTTTGTTTTAATTTTGGGACGAATGGTGCAAGCTGCTGGAGCAGGGATTTTTGGTCCCTTGATGAATGTTGTCGTAATGAACATATTTGCGGCTAATCGACGTGGTGAAGCGATGGGAATCATCGGATTAGCATTGAACTTTGCGCCGACGATTGGACCAACGTTATCTGGATTTATTGTTTCAAGTCACTCATGGCGCTGGTTGTTTTGGGGAATTGCGCCATTCATCTTTTTAGATTTAATTTTAGCTTTTTTCCTATTAAAAAATATTGGTACACAAAAGTTCTTACGTTTTAATTTCTTAGGTGTGTTGCTTTCAAGTATCGGGTTAGGTAGTCTGTTGTATGGTTTCTCGAATGCGGGGGATGGTCAATGGTCAAGTCCAAATGTTTGGGTTTTTTTGCTAGTGGGTATCTTAGTCACTATGCTATTTGTTTACCAACAAACCCACGCGAAAAATCCGTTGTTAAACTTTAATGTGTTCAAATACCACAATTTTACAATTGCGACAATTATTAACGTCGTGTTGATGTGTGCTTTATATGGTGGTGCTTTGATGCTACCCTTATATATGCAAACGGTACGTGGTGAATCGGCACTGATCTCTGGATTAGTTCTACTACCAGGTGCGTTGATTACGGCAATTCTATCGCCAACTTCAGGTAAATGGTACGATCAGTTTGGGGCCCGCCGATTAGCCCCAATTGGGTTAGGAATTGTTGTCGTCGGAACGATTATTTTAGCGAACTTACGATTAGATTCACCGTTATGGTTACCAGCCCTTGGTCAGTTGATTCGCCAATTAGGTTTGGTCATGGTAACGATGCCAATTCAAACAGAGGCTTTTAATTCATTGCCAATCGCAATGGTACCCGATGGCTCAGCGGTTTATACAACTATTCGTCAAGTTGCGGCATCATTTGGAACTGCTGCTTTAATTACGGCATATGGCTTAACAGCTGCTGGTGTTAAGCCAGGGCAGACTCAAGTAATGGCTGATTTAAGCGGAATTCACGTCGCTTTTTGGATCGCGACCGGTTTGGTTGTTACGGCGCTACTGTTAACTAGATTGCTACGAGATCGTCAATACATTGATGAAGATCGTCATGTTCATCAAGAAAATGACTAAATAAAAAGTGGTCCGACCTATTTTGGTTGGACCACTTTTATGTTATGATAGTAGTTTGAAGTGAACAGGAGGTTCAAAATGGCTAGAGAAGTACTGTACATGAAAGTGCTTAATGATTTAAACCGGCGTATCAATGCGCAAGAATTCCCAAATTTAAAGTTACCAGATGAGCGGTCTTTGGCTATCTCATATGATGTTTCGCGTAGTTCTATTAAAAGAGCCCTCAATGTTTTGGTGCAACAAGGAATTATTTTTAAAAAACGTGGCTCAGGAACATTTGTTAATCCATTGTATTTAAAAAACCAAGGTATGTTTAATGCCGTGGGACAAAATTTAGGTGTCTCGGATTCTTTTCGCTTTAAGGGTGAGACACCAGCAATCCAACTATTAGTTTTTGAAAAAGAAATTGCGAATGATGAAGATCGTGAGGCATTGTTTTTAGAGTCTGACGATGAAGTTTATCGTATTAAACGTTTACGTACACTGCAAGATAAAGTGTTTATGATCGAGAATGCGGTTATTCCGGTGAAATTGTTGCCAATGTTAACGGCTGAAGATATGACGCATTCTATGTTTCAGTATGCTGAACAGACAACTAACAAAGCAGTTACCAAATCATTTATGACAGTTACAGCTGAACCATCTAGTGACGAAGATCAACAATATTTGAATTTGGCATCAACAGAACCAGTTGGCGTAATGTCTGGTGTGTACTTCTTAGATGATGGGACACCTTTTGAAGTTGGGCAAATGCGCGTTCATTATAGCTATATGCGCTATAACAGTTTCGTTAGTTTAGATGGTGAATAATCAAATTTTTAATGTCTCAAATTGGGACGGTCCAATTAGGAGTTTTTTATTGTACCCCTTTTGTAAATCTGTTATTATAATAGTTGTAATCCAGAAGATAACTTCTGCGATGGAACCTTTCTCAAAAGTAAAAAGGAGATTTAATCAAAATGGCAGTAGATTTTGATTCAAAAGCATATCTAGAAAAGGTTGATGCTTGGTGGCGTGCTACCAACTACCTTTCAGCAGGTATGATCTTTTTCAAGAGCAACCCATTGTTTTCAGTAACTAACACACCAATTCAAGCAGATGACGTTAAGGTTAAGCCTATCGGTCACTGGGGAACTATCTCAGGACAAACTTTCCTATACGCTCATGCAAACCGTTTGATCAACAAGTTTGATTTGAACATGTTCTACATTGGTGGTCCCGGTCACGGTGGCCAAGTTATGGTTACGAACTCATACTTAGACGGTACTTATACTGAAAGCTATCCTGAAATCACTCAAGATGTTGACGGTATGGCCCGTTTGTTTAAGCGTTTCTCATTCCCAGGTGGAATTGGTTCACACATGACTGCACAAACACCAGGTTCATTGCACGAAGGTGGTGAGTTAGGTTACTCACTATCACACGCAACTGGTGCAGTTTTGGACAACCCTGACCAAATTGCTTTCACAGTTGTTGGTGACGGGGAAGCCGAAACTGGTCCTTCAATGACTGCATGGCACTCAATCAAGTTCTTGAACCCTAAGAACGATGGTGCTGTATTGCCAATTTTGGACTTGAACGGATTTAAGATTTCAAACCCAACAATCTTCTCACGTATGAGTGATGAAGAAATTACTAAGTTCTTCGAAGGCTTGGGATACTCACCACGTTTCATTGAAAATGATGATATCCATGACTACATGGCATACCACGAGTTGGCTGCTGATGTATTCGACAAGGCTATTGAAGATATTCATGCTATTCAAAAGGCTGCCCGTGAAGACGGTCGCTACATTGATGGTGAAGTTGCTGCATGGCCAGTTATCATTGCTCGCTTGCCAAAGGGTTGGGGTGGACCAACTCATAACGCTGCTGGTGAGCCAATTGAGAACTCATTCCGTGCCCACCAAGTGCCACTTCCTTTGGCACAACAAAAGTTGGAAACTTTGCCTGAATTCGAAGAATGGTTGAATTCATACAAGCCAGCTGAATTGTTTAACGCTGATGGTTCATTGAAGGCAGAAATTGCTGAAATGGCACCAAAGGGTGACAAGCGTATGGCTGCTAACCCAGTTGCTAATGGTGGACGTCGCCGTGGTGATGAACCTACTGATTTGGCATTGCCAAATTGGAAGGACTTTGCTAACGAAGTGACGGCTGATAACCGTGGAACGGAATTGCCGGAAGGCGGCCGTAACATGGATATGAACCTATTATCAACTTACTTCGCTGCAGTTTCAAAGTTGAACCCAACGTCATTCCGTATCTTCGGACCTGACGAAACGATGTCAAATCGTTTGTGGGAGATGTTCAAGATTACTGACCGTCAATGGATGGAAGAAGTCAAAGAACCTAATGACCAACACGAAGCTCACGAAGGACGTATCTTGGATGCGCAATTATCAGAGCACCAAGCTGAAGGTTGGCTAGAAGCTTACACATTGACTGGTCGTGTTGGCGTGTTCGCATCATACGAGTCATTCCTACGTGTTGTTGATTCAATGATTACACAACACTTCAAGTGGTTGCGTCATGCGTCAGAACAACCATGGCGTAATGATTATCCATCATTGAACTTGATTTCAACATCAACTGCTTTCCAACAAGACCACAACGGATACACTCACCAAGATCCAGGTATTTTGTCACACTTGGCTGAGAAGAAGGCTGACTTTATTCGTCAATACTTGCCAGCTGATGGTAACACTTTGTTGGCTGTCTTTGGTCGTGCATTTACTGAACGTCACAAGATCAACCACATTGTTGCTTCAAAGCAACCACGTCAACAATGGTTCTCAGTTGATGAAGCACAAGAGCTAGCTACTGAAGGTGTTAAGGTCATTGACTGGGCTTCAACTGTTGCTGAAGGTGAAGACGCTGATATCGTCTTTGCATCAGCTGGTGTTGAGCCAACAATCGAAGTACTTGCTGCATTGCACTTGATCAACGAAGCATTCCCAGCTGTTAAGATGCGTTATGTCAACGTTGTTGAATTGCACCGTTTGCTAAACAAGAATGGTAAGATGAACCACGAACGTGCCTTGTCAGATGACAAGTTTACTGCATTGTTCGGTGAGTCAGGAACACCAGTTATGTTCGGCTTCCACGGATTCGAAGACTTGATTGAGTCAATCTTCTACGAGCGTCAACACTTAGGTGCACACGTTCACGGTTACCGTGAAGATGGTGATATCACAACTACTTACGATATGCGTGTATACTCAGAATTGGATCGTTTCCACCAAGCTAAGGAAGCTGCAAACGTTTTGGCTGACAAGGGCGTAATTGATGCTGCTGAAGCGGAAGCCTTTGACAAGAAGATGGATGCTATCTTAGCAAAGCACTTCGATGTTACTCGTAACGAGGGACGCGATATCGAAGAGTTTACTGACTGGAAGTGGACTGCTTTAAACAAGTAATCGACTAATCAGATTAATGCTGAATCGATAAAATAAAAGCTCATAATCGCTAAACTTTGGCGGTTATGAGCTTTTTTTGGTATAATTTGTAATGGTTGAATATGTTTTTAAGGAGAAAGTTAATGATTGTCTTATTTGTTTTAGGAATTGTGCTGTTGGCCTATGCAGCTATCCAGGGGGTCGTGCATCATCAAGTACGATGGGTACCGATTACGATCGGTCTTTTATTGACTATTTTTATGGGCTTGGGTGTGCAACGTGCACAACAACGGCATTTTTTAATGGCAGAAGTTCCTTTCTCAAAGACACAAAAAATTCAGCCTGCTGTTACTATTGATGGTTTCAATTTAATAACAACAGAAAAAGGTAGTAATGGACGCTTACGTTATACATACCGAACAAATGACAAAACATATCAAACATTGACGCAACAAGCTAAGACTAAAGTGGTTGCTGGTCAAAAACCAACTTTGAAAACAACCGTGATGACTTATCAAGCCAATTCAACCTGGCGTCGTTTCTTGCTTTTGGGACAAAAAACAGTTGAAAAAGGTGATACAACCTATAAGTTAACACTTCCTGAGGGCTGGTATGTTGTGCCTAAGGACAAGGTTGATGATTTACAAAAGATGGTACAGGACAATGAATCTGACATCTCAAACAAAGTTCGTGATGAGATCAATAAGCAAGTCGCTAAAAAAGTTAAAGCGGACAAAGACTTTGTTGATGATGAGGATGGTCAAAATAAATTGAAAGATGATATCGTTAAGAAAGTAACTAGCGATTCACAGAAGCAGTTGAAGGTAGATATCGTCAATCAAATTAGTAAATGGCAAAAAGAACAATAGGTCATTTAAAGAATTAATATTAATAATTTTAACGAAGCGGGGTTGGAACAAAATAAGTGTTCCAACCCCGTTTTATATTTGGAATGGCTTCAAGGCGTCTTTTGTCACGCTCTGTTCTTTGTGGTATCTTATTCTATAAGAAAAATGAAATTTTGAGGTGAAAATATGGGGACACGTCAACAAGACGATTTTTATGAAGCAATCAATGAAGATTGGGTCGCACAAGCTGTGATTCCTAATGATAAGTCACGAACTGGTGGCTTCATTGATTTAGCTGATGAAATTGAAGATTTAATGTTAGCAACAACTGATAAGTGGTTAGCTGGTGAAGATGTTCCAGATGATAAGGTGTTACGCAACTTTATCAAATATCATCGATTAGCAGCAGATTGGGAAACACGTAATCAAGTCGGTACTGCGCCTGTTTTGCCAATTATCAAACGTTATCAACAATTCAAATCATTTGCAGATTTTGCGCAAAATATTGCCGCTTTGGAAAAAGAAGGATTGCCTAATGCTTTGCCATTAGGAATCGCACCTGATTTTAAAGATGCTCAAACTTATGTTTTATGGGCAGATGCCTTAGGCACGATTTTGCCAGATACAACTTATTATGAACCTGACCATCCACAAGGGGCAGAGTTGTTGAAGAAGTGGCGTGAGTCTCAAGAACAACTATTGCCTAAGTTTGGCTTTAGTGAAAGTGAAATTAAAGACTTACTAGATAAAGCCATTGCATTTGATGCACGTGTGGCTAAAGTTGTGTTGAGTCAGGAAGAGTCTTCAGAGTTTGTGAAGTTATACAAACCTTATAAGTGGGCAGACTTCACTGCTTTGGCACCAGAATTACCACTAAATGAAATTGTGACTGAGATGATTGGTGAGGAACCAGACATGGTCGTTGTGCCTGAAGAACGTTTCTGGCATGCAGCTGACCAATTCTTCTCAGAAGAGACTTGGCCATTACTGCGGGCTACTTTGATTATTAGTATTGCTAACAGCTATACGGGTTACTTATCAGATGATGTCCGGATACTAGGGGGTACCTATGGTCGGGCGTTATCTGGTACACCAGAACCAAAGAATCGGCAAAAGTCAGCTTATTATCTAGCTGAAGGACCATTTAACCAGGCGTTAGGTTTGTGGTATGCCCATAAAAAGTTCTCGCCAGCGGCAAAGGCCGATGTTGAGGATAAAGTTGCAACGATGATTGATGTTTATAAAGAGCGTTTGCAGCAAACAACTTGGTTACAACAAGCGACACGTGATCAAGCAGTGGTTAAATTGAATGCTATCAAACCACATATTGGTTATCCTGAAAAGTTGCCTGATTATTATCAAGATAAAGTGGTTGCAGATGATGCAACATTATTTGAAGCCATGCAAAAGTTCACGCAACAAAGTATTGCACGCACATGGGCAAAATGGCATCAACCAGTCGATCGTGATGAATGGCATATGCCAGCACATATGGTGAACGCATATTATGATCCACAGCAAAACCAAATTGTTTTTCCCGCGGCTATTTTACAAGCGCCATTCTACAGTTTGGATCAATCTGATTCAGCGAACTATGGTGGGATTGGGGCAGTGATTGCTCATGAAATTTCACACGCGTTCGACACGAATGGGTCATCGTTTGACGAACATGGTAGCCTAAATAATTGGTGGACTGATGAGGATTTTGCGGCCTTTAAAGAACGGACACAAAAAATCATTGATCAATTTGACGGGTTGGATTCATATGGTGCCAAGGTGAACGGTAAGTTGACGGTTTCTGAAAATGTTGCTGATTTAGGTGGTTTTGCTGCGGCGTTGGCAGCGGCAAAACGAGAAGCAGACTTTTCGGCTAAAGAGTTCTTTGTGAGTTGGGCGACGATTTGGCGTATGAAGGCTCGTCCAGAGTTGATGAAGTTCTTTGCCGCGGTGGATGTTCATGCACCTAATAAAGCGCGTACTAATGTCATTGTTTCGAATTTTGATGATTTCTATAAGACATTTGATGTTAAAGAGAATGATGGGATGTATCGGGCACCAAGTGATCGAACAATGATTTGGTAAACGCATTACGTCGAAGTTTCAGGCTTTTGGAACGTGTTTAGACGAGACCAAGAGAAAAGCGCGTCGATGTTATAAAATTTAATACATGATTAGCACAAGGAGGTTGGGGCATTTAATTAGCCCTGACCTCCTTTTTGCGTATTTGTTGACAGTTGTAAACAAAAAATTATATACTTAATATAGTTACAAATGTAAACGATAATAAGGAGATGATGTTATGGCGCAGGCACAGGATATGTCTACTGCTGAATGGGAATTGATGCGAGTTATTTGGACGATGCATGAAGCCGGAAGCAGTGACATTATTAGAGCGATTCAGGGTAAAAAAGATTGGACTGAATCAACTATCAAAACTTTGTTACGCCGTTTGGTAAAGAAAGAAGTCCTAACAACGCGTAAAGTTGGGCGAAAATTTATTTATCAACCTTTGATTGGTGAAGATGAGGCAATGGATCAGATGACGGCTGAAACTTTTGATCGCTTGTGTCGGATGAAAAGAGGTCGCGCCATTAGCAAGTTGATCGCTGATACAATGTTGAGCCAAACTGACATTCAAGAATTACAGCAAATTTTGGCAGAAAAAGTAGCGACCGCACCGGAAAAAGTGGCTTGCGATTGTATTGCACCAATGAGTTGTGAAAATTGTGAAGATCATTCAATGATGGTCTAGAAAGGGGTCATACATGGCAAGAATAATGGTATTAATTATTGGTATATTGATGATTGGCTTTATTGCTTGGTGGTTCTTTGTTAAGCATGAGGCAAAAACGGAAACGGCAGCTATCGCATCAGATCAACAGGATGTCGATATCTTGGTTAAGGGTGGTTATTCACCTGAGCAAGTGGTCTTAAAGCAAGGTGTGCCGGCAAAATTACATTTTACGCGGACTGATCCATCTAGCTGTCTGGATCATGTTGTTTTCCCTGATTTTGGGATCAATCAAGCATTACCACAAAATCAAGAAGAGACGGTCACGATTGATACAAATAAACCAGGTGAATATGAATGGGCTTGTGGGATGGATATGTTCCACGGCAAAGTCATCATTAAATAAGTTTTATATCCAGGAGGTAAAAACAAATGAGTGAATTACAAAAAGTAGATGTAACGGTTGCTGGTGGTTATGAACCAGAAGTTGTTAGTTTAAAGCGTGGTGTCCCAGCCGAAGTGACGTTTACTCGTACCAGTACACAGGGTTGTTTAGACGTCGTTCATTCTAAAGAATTGGGCTTTGAAGAAGACTTGCCCATTGATGAGCCGAAAACAGTGACAATTAATACAGAGAAGGCTGGCGAATTTGAGTTTAGCTGTGGGATGGATATGTTCCATGGCAAAGTTATTGTAAAGTAGGTGGTCATATGAAAATCACCACACGTTTTTGGATATCATTAATTCTGTCATTGCCAATGTTAGTTGCCATGATTGTCATGCCATTCACGGATTGGATGCTGCCAGGTGGTGAAGTGACGATGCTGGTCTTAACGACAGTGATTATGTTGGTTTCCGCCCGGCCGTTTTTGTCGAGTGCCTGGTCGTCTTTTCAAAAACATCACTCAAATATGGATACGCTGATTGCTGTTGGAACAAGTACTGCCTATGTCTATAGTATTTATGCGATGTTTACTGGTAAGGCGGTGTTTTTTGAAAGTGCTGCCTTTGTTATTACCTTTGTTTTGCTTGGACAAGTTCTTGAAGAGAGAATGCGTGATAATGCTTCGTCGGCGATTGAGAAGTTGATGGATCTGCAAGCAAAAGATGCAGAAGTGAAGCGTGATGGGGAATTTGTTCGTTTATCATTAGATAAAGTGGTCGCTGATGATTTGATTCGGGTGCGTCCCGGAGAGAAAATTGCAGTCGATGGTAAAATTGTTGAGGGAACGTCAACCGTGGATGAGTCGATGGTAACAGGTGAAAGCATGCCAGTTACTAGACAAGTTGGTGATGATGTGATTGGGTCGACCATTAATATGACCGGGACTTTTGTCTTTCGTGCTGAAAAAGTGGGTGACCAAACAATGTTAGCCCAAATCGTTACGTTAGTTAAAAAAGCACAATCTAGTCATGCACCGATTCAAAAATTAACGGATCGTGTGTCTGATATTTTTGTGCCCGTTGTGTTGATGATTGCCATCTTAACCTTCTTGATTTGGTATGTCTTTATTGGTCATGATGTTGCAAATTCACTGATTTTTGCTGTTTCGGTTGTTGTGATTGCCTGTCCATGTGCCCTTGGTTTAGCGACTCCAACCGCCTTAATGGTGGGAACTGGTCGTGGTGCCAAAATGGGTATTCTAATTAAAAATGGTGAAGTACTTGAAAAAGTGAATGCTGTGGATACAGTGGTGTTCGATAAGACTGGTACTATCACTGTCGGTAAGCCTAAGGTTACAGATATCATTGGGAATAAAAAACAAGTTCTGACACTGGCTGCGCAATTAGAAGCTAACTCTGAGCATCCATTGGCGTTAGCAATTAACGAGGAAGCGCAAGCGCAAAAAATTGATGTGCCTACAGTTTCCGATTTTCAAGCATTGTCCGGAAAAGGCGTGCAGGCTTCTGTAAATGGGCAACGGGCCTTTGTCGGTAATAGTCGGCTATTAGAAGATGCAAACATTGATGATCAGCTGCAACAGCAGATGGAGCAACTGCAAAAAGAAGCCAAGACCGTTGTCTTAGTTGGTCAACAACAACAAGTGATTGGCTTGATTGCCATTCAAGATACACCCAAAGAAACCTCTGAAAAAGCCATTGCTGCGTTAAAGTCGCGTGGTTTAAAGACGGTTATGTTAACAGGTGATAACCAACAAGTTGCGCAAGCAATTGCTGACGAAGTGGGCATTGATGATGTGATTGCCGATGTGCTACCAGCAGAAAAGGCCGATGAAATTAAAAAATTACAGGAAAATTATTCGGTTGCCTTTGTTGGGGATGGTATTAATGATGCCCCAGCTTTGACTACGGCAGATGTTGGTATTGCCATGGGGGCAGGAACAGATGTTGCAATTGATGCTGGTGGCATCGTATTGGTCAAAAATGATTTACGTGATGTTGATACTGCTTTAGCTTTGAGTCAAAAGACATTTGGCAGAATCAAATTAAATCTTTTTTGGGCATTTGTATACAATGTGCTAGGGATTCCAGTTGCGGCCGGTGTATTTTATGGTTTTGGTTTTATTCTGAGTCCAGAAATTGCAGGTGTTGCAATGGCACTTAGTTCGTTGTCTGTTGTGATTAGTTCAGTACTACTTGGTCAGTCAAAACTCACGACTAGCTAATAAGGGTCGCGAGTACGGCAAAAGATGTCTTGAATTTAGCTGGAACATATTTATGGGTAGAATTACAAATTTGTGTATAATGTGCTTTAAGCATCAGGAGATTGGAACAATTGTTTTGTTTCAATCTTTTTTTTAAAATATTTGGCTTGTTTACTATTTAAAAACGCAAAAATTTGTAAGCGCTTCATTTGTTAATAAATGAGCAAAGTCGACGTTTTTAATATTTATAAAGTTTGTGAAAAATATTGAAAACTACGATGAAAGCTTGTTGAAATGCAATTTCAATGGTTGACAGGCGTGCTGTGTTTGCTATAATTAACATTGTTAAAAGTTGAGCAAAGTTAACGAATTCAAACAATTTGAGAGGTAGATATAATGACTACTACGACTAAGAAAAAGAAGACACTGACACCTGAGGAAAAAGCAGCTCATTATGCAGCTGCTGAGGAAATGACTAATAAGTTAGTCGACCAGGCGGAAGTTGCTCTACAAAAATTTCAAACTTACACGCAAGAACAAGTTGATAAGATTGTCGCAGCCATGGCCTTAGCTGGTTCTGAAAATGCTTTGCTACTTGCTCATGAAGCTTATGATGAAACGGGACGTGGTGTTATTGAAGATAAAGATACTAAAAACCGTTTTGCATCAGAATCTGTTTATAATGCGATTAAAAATGATAAAACAGTTGGGGTGATTTCAGAAGATAAGGTTAGTGGAAAGGTCGAATTAGTGGCACCACTTGGTATCTTGGCCGGAATCGTCCCAACAACGAATCCAACGTCGACGGCTATTTTTAAGTCGATGTTAACAGCAAAGACTCGTAACACGATTGTCTTTGCCTTTCACCCACAAGCACAACAGTCTTCTGTTCATGCGGCTAAGGTCGTCTATGACGCAGCGGTTGCAGCGGGTGCACCTAAAAATTTTATTCAATGGATCGAAACACCTTCAATTGATGCAACAAATGCATTGATTAAGAATCCTAAGATTGCTTCAATTTTGGCAACCGGTGGTCCATCGATGGTTAACGCAGCATTGCATTCTGGAAATCCATCAATGGGGGTTGGTGCTGGAAATGGTGCAGTCTATGTTGATAAAACAGCTAATGTTGATCGGGCTGTTTCTGACTTGTTACTGTCAAAGCGTTTTGATAACGGGATGATCTGTGCATCAGAGAACTCAGTTGTTATTGATGCATCAATTTATGATGAAATGGTACAGAAGCTGCAAGAACAAGGGGCTTACTTAACACCAAAGAAAGATTATCAAAAGATTTCTGACTTTGTTTTCAAGCCAACTGGCGAGGGATATGGTGTGACTGGACCAGTTGCTGGACGTTCAGGTCGTTGGATTGCCGAACAAGCCGGTTTGAAGTTGCCAGAAGATAAAGATGTCTTACTATTCGAGCTTGAGAAGCGTAGCATTGGTGAGCCATTATCATCTGAGAAGTTGAGTCCATTATTGTCAATTTACAAGGCACAGGATCGTGATGAAGCAGTTGAAATTGTGCGCGCATTATTGAACTACCAGGGGGCTGGTCACAATGCGGCTATTCAAATTGGGGCACAAGACGATCCGTTTGTAAAAGAATATGCCGATCGCGTTGAAGCATCACGTATCCTAGTAAACCAACCTGATTCAATTGGTGGTGTCGGGGATATTTATACAGACGCTTTGCGACCATCACTAACACTTGGAACTGGTACTTGGGGGAAGAATTCATTGTCGCATAATCTATCAACTTATGATCTGTTAAATGTTAAGACAGTTGCTCGCCGTCGTAATCGTCCACAATGGGTCCGTTTGCCAAAGGACATTTACTACGAAACGAATGCGATTACTTATCTGCAAGAATTGCCAGATGTTGACCGTGCCTTTATCGTGGCCGATCCTGGTATGGTAAAGTTTGGTTTTGTTGATAAGATTTTGGATCAATTTGCACTACGTGAAGATCAGGTGAAGACATCATTCTATGGTTCAGTAAGTCCTGATCCAACTATCTCACAAGCAATTGAAATTGCCCGTCAAATGGCAGACTTTAAGCCAGATACAGTTGTACTTCTAGGTGGTGGTTCAGCCCTTGATGCTGGTAAGATTGCTCGCTTCTTATATGAATATTCAGCAACTAACCCTGACATCTTGTATGATGATGAAGGACTAAAGAAGTTGTTCCAAGAATTAGCACAAAAGTTTATGGATATCCGTAAGCGTATTGTTAAGTTTGAGCATCAACGCTTAACTCAGATGGTTGCTATTCCAACAACTTCTGGTACTGGATCTGAAGTAACGCCATTTGCGGTGATTACTGATGATGACAGCCATGTTAAGTACCCGTTGGCCGACTATGAGTTAACGCCACAAGTTGCAATTGTTGACCCAGAATTTGTCATGACGGTACCTAGCCGTACAGTTGCTTATTCAGGTATGGATGCTTTGTCACACGCCTTAGAATCTTATGTTTCAGTCATGTCTTCAGAGTTTACTCGTCCATGGGCCTTGCAAGCTATCAAGTTAATCTTTGATTATCTAGAAGAATCATACAAGTATGATGCAAAGAATCCAACGAAGGAAGGTGAACTGGCTCGTTCAAAGATGCATTATGCATCAACCTTAGCTGGTATGTCATTTGGGAATGCCTTCTTAGGTTTGAACCACGCGATTGCCCACAAGACCGGTGGTGCATTCGGTTTGCCTCACGGATTAGCAATCTCAATTGCGATGACACATGTTATTAAGTTTAATGGTGTGACAGGTAATGTGAAGCGGACACCGTTCCCACGTTATGAGACATATACAGCGCAAAAGGATTATGCTGATATTGCTCGTCACATTGGTTTGACTGGTAAGAATGATGCCGAATTGGTACAAGCATTGATCAATAAGATTAAGGATTTGGCTACAAAGTTGAACATGGATTTGACACTTTCTGGTAATGGTGTGAAGAAGGAAGACTTTGATCGTGAGCTTTCAGGTTTGATGGACTTGATTTACAATGACCAAACGACACCAGGAAATCCCCGTCAACCACGTTTGAATGAGATCGAACATTTGTTGAAGGATCAATTTTAATAAGTAATATGAAGCAAGCTTAGACTAACAAATCAGTCCGTTAGTCTGGGCTTGTTTTTTGTTATAATGAATAAAAATGATTTTTCAAAGAGGAACGGTGGCAAAATGAATTTTATATCATGGAATATTGATAGTATCAATGCAGCTGTTGAGCATAAGTCAGTACGTGGTGAGATGACCTGGGAAGTGTTGCAAAACATTGCCTTAGAACGTCCTGATGTGTTGGCGATTCAAGAAACCAAACTAAAAGCAACTGGATTGACTAAAAAGCAGGAAACAGCCTTGGATGAATTATTTCCCAATTACTACCGGTATTTACGGATGAGTACTGGACGTTCAGGCTATTCAGGAACCATGATGTTGACACGCCATGAACCGCTCAGTGTGGATATGCCAGTGATTGGCGCACCTGGTGAAATGGACATTGAAGGACGGGTCATTACTCTGGAGTTTGAAAATAATTATGTATCCACTGTGTACACACCAAACTCTGGTAGTGGATTAGCACGTTTGGGCGACCGGCAGGCCTGGGATGATGCTTATCGCGCCTACATCCAAACACTAGATTCTAAAAAGCCAGTTATTTTTTCGGGTGACTTTAACGTTGCTCATCAAGAAATTGATTTAAAGAATCCAAAGTCTAACCATAAGAAGGCTGGTTTTACTGATGAGGAACGGACGCATTTCAGTCGGTTACTAGACGCTGGTTTCACAGATACATTCCGTTATCTTCATCCTGATCAGACAGGAGTCTATACTTGGTGGGCACAAATTTCAAAAACATCAAAGATTAATAACTCTGGTTGGCGGATTGATTACTATTTAACTTCTAACCGGTTGGCTGACCAAATCAGTGAATTGTCAGTGATTGATACAGGTGCTCGGCAGGATCACGCCCCAATCAAGTTAGAAATGGCTGATGGCTTTAGTTTGTAATAATAAAAAATAAAAACTAGCGACTTGAGATGACGAGAATAA
>Ga0079226_10000136_pt1 | contig 46036 bp, 40 predicted proteins | sample Poulit2014_FD_76345 | JGI IMG/M metagenome (GOLD analysis project Ga0079226, IMG submission 76345) | Agricultural soil microbial communities from Georgia to study Nitrogen management - Poultry litter 2014 | ecosystem: Environmental > Terrestrial > Soil > Agricultural land | place: USA: Georgia...
GTGTTGTATGGCAGATTTTGATTTTACTCAGCGGTTTATTTTTGACAATACCGATGTGCGCGGCGAGTTGGCGAGCTTAGAAGAAAGCTATGCTCACGTGTTAGCTAAGCATGCTTACCCAGAGCCGGTTGCGGCTTTATTGGGTGAGATGCTTACGGCTGCGGCACTGCTGGTCAATACCTTGAAATTTGATGGCTTGCTAGTGTTACAGGCACGCTCTAATGGCGCGGTACCTTTATTAATGGTGGAGTGTTCCAGTAACCATGAGCTGCGTGCCATTGCCCGTTATGACGAACAGAACATTAAGCCTGGGGCCAACTTGCAAGAATTGATGCCTGAAGGAATTTTAACGCTCACGGTAGATCCCACAGAAGGGCAGCGTTATCAGGGGTTAGTGGCCTTAGATGGTGCGGACTTAGCAGAGTGCTTGAGTCATTACTTTGTCAGTTCTGCGCAATTACCCACACGGTTTTGGCTGTATGCAGACGGCCAGCGTGCCCGTGGTTTGCTGTTACAACAATTGCCCGCTGACCGCATTACTGATCCGCAGGAGCGTGAAGCCAACTGGCAGCATGTGATTGCTTTAGCTTCAACCTTAACGGCAGAAGAGTTGTTAGGTTTAAACAATGAAACCATTTTGCACCGTTTATACCATGAAGAAGCAGTGCGCTTATTTGATAGCACTGACTTGAGGTTTCACTGCAGTTGCACCCGCGAGCGCTCTGCACGAGCTTTAATTAGCTTAGGTTTAGAGGATTTACAGGCGTTATTGGCTGAGCAATCCGGTGAGATTGAAATTGATTGTCAGTTTTGTAATGAGCGTTATTTATACAATGAAAACGACATTCTGCAGTTGTTCGCAGAGCAAGATGAGGAATCTGCCTCGAGCACAGTGCATTAACTGTGTAACTCTGGCATAATTGCGTGCACTTTTTTTCGTTGTAGTGCTTTCGGTTATGCACTACAAAAATACTGGAGGAATCGGCTCGGGCCGTTGGAGAACTCATGTCGCAAGCAAAAACCGCTGTGTATACTGATATTAGTGCCGCTCAATTAATTGAGGAAGCTGTTCGCCGTGGCGAAGGCAGACTGGCTGAAAATGGTTCATTAGTTGTCGAAACCGGGCATCGTACGGGTCGTTCGCCGGCTGATCGCTTTATTGTTAAAGAGCCCAGCACTGAAGCACAAATTGCTTGGGGTGCAATTAACCGTCCTGTTGAGGAAAAAGTTTTTGATGCGCTATGGGAGCGTGTTGAAGCTTATGTGGCAGAGCGTGAAAGCTTTGTCTCCCATGTGCATGTGGGTTCAGATCCAACCTACTACCTGCCTGTCAAAATGACCACCACCACTGCATGGCACAACTTGTTTGGTCGTTGCTTGTTCATTACTCCTGAGAGCTTTAACCCAGCTGACAAAGAACAGTGGCAGATCATTAACGCACCTTTCTTTGAGTGTGTGCCTGAGCGTGACGGTACCAACTCCGATGGCTGCGTGATGATTAACTTTGCAGCGAAGAAAGTACTCTTAGCGGGCATGCAGTACGCCGGTGAAATGAAGAAGTCCATGTTCTCAGTGCAAAACTACTTATTGCCTGAGCACGATGTATTACCAATGCACTGTGCAGCAAACGTTGGTGAAGAGGGTGACACCACCTTGTTCTTTGGTTTATCCGGAACTGGTAAAACCACCTTGTCAGCGGATGAGAGCCGTTACCTGATTGGTGATGATGAGCATGCTTGGGGTGAGGGCACGGTCTTTAACATTGAAGGCGGTTGCTATGCTAAGTGCATCGACTTGTCTGAGAAAAATGAGCCGGTGATCTGGAAAGCCATTAAGTTTGGTGCGGTATTAGAAAACGTGGTGCTCGATGAGCAGCGCGTGCCTGATTACACTGACGACAGCTTAACGCAGAACACCCGTGCGGCGTACCCATTGGCCAACGTTGAAAAGCGTGTGATTGAGAACCGCGCCGGTGAGCCCAATGCGGTGATCTTCTTGACCTGTGACCTGACCGGCGTGTTGCCTCCGGTGTCCATTTTGAACAACGAGCAGGCTGCTTATCACTTCTTGTCAGGCTACACAGCCTTGGTGGGTTCCACCGAAATGGGTTCAGATGCGGGCATTAAGTCCACCTTCTCAACGTGCTTTGGCGCACCTTTCTTCCCACGTCCAGCGGGCGAGTATGCAGATCTGTTGATCAAGCGTATTAAAGGTTTTGACTCTAAGGTTTACCTGGTTAACACCGGTTGGACTGGCGGTGGCTACGGTGTTGGTCAGCGTTTCAACATCCCAACCACCCGCGCAGTGATTGCTGCCATCCAAAGCGGCGCATTAGTGGGTGCGGAAACTGAGCACTTACCGGTGATCAACCTAGATGTACCTACCGCAGTACCTGGCGTGGAAAGCGTATTGCTCAACCCACGTAACACTTGGACTGATAAAGATGCTTACGATGCAGCAGCTAAAGAGCTGGCAGCTAAGTTTGTAGAAAACTTTAAGAAGTTTGATGTAGCAGATGCCATCAAAAATGCAGGTCCACAGTTGTAATCGACTGTTCTGTGTTTAAAAAAAACCGCTCCTTGTGAGCGGTTTTTTTTATCGCTGCACAACATCCAATCCCTGGCTGAGGCAGTGATTTAACTTAGTCGTGCCAAGCCCGGCCGTGTCGTTCTAACAGGTTGCGTGAATAGGTAGGGCCATTGGAGCCCGCTGGATAAGGCCGTGGACGTTGGTAGTAGTGTTGCCAGCCTTTAATAATAGGGTCCACCCACTGCCAAGCGGCTTCCACTTCATCGCGGCGCATAAACAGCGTGGAGTCATTTTCGATCACATCCAGCAACAGGCGCTCGTAGGCTTTCCAGCGCCGACTGTCCTGAAAAGCCGTGGCTAAGTTGATTTCTAAATCAATGGGCTCTAAGTGCATGCCTTTGCCGGGGGTTTTCGCCATCAGCTCTAGACTGATCCGCTCTTCAGGCTGTAAGCGAATCAACAGGCGGTTGGCCTGACTGTCACTAAATAAGCTGTGAGGTACCGGCTTAAATTGAATCACAATCTCAGAGGTCTTTTGCGCTAAGCATTTACCGGTGCGTAAATAAAAAGGCACACCAGCCCAGCGCCAGTTATCGATTTCTGCTTCTAAGGCAACAAAGGTTTCAGTATCACTGTCACTGTTAACGTTCTTTTCAAAATAATAAGCCGGTGCGGGTTGGCCGTTAATGGTGCCAGCGGTGTACTGGCCGCGTACTGTCTTGTCCCGCACATCCAAACCAGTAATAGGCTTTAGGGCTTGCAGGATTTTTACTTTTTCAGTGCGCACAGAGTCAGCATCAAAACGTACTGGAGCCTCCATTGCCACTAAACAGAGCAGTTGCAGCAGGTGGTTTTGCAGCATGTCACGCATGGCACCGGCTTGGTCATAGTAGGCTCCACGGTTCTCAACGCCGATGGTTTCATTGACGCTGATTTGCACATGATCAATGTGCGCTGCACGCCATACAGGTTCAAATAATGCATTGGCAAAGCGTAACGCCATCAGATTTTGTACGGTTTCTTTGCCCAGGTAATGATCAATGCGAAACACTTGCTGCTCAGCAAAGGCTGCGCCAATGGCAGCGTTAATTTCTAAAGCAGACTGCAATGAATGGCCCACCGGCTTTTCGATAACAATGCGGGTGTGAGCTCCTGCCAAACCAGCGAGCGCCAGATTAGAGGCAATATCCGCAAACAAATGCGGTGCTGTGGCTAAGTAATAAATGCAATTGCGCTGCTCATGACAGCTTAAATGCCTGTGCAAACGACTAAAATCAGCGGCTTGTGAGGCGTCCATGGCCAGATAGCCAAGGCGCTCACTGAAGCTTTGCCATGCAGACTCGGTAAAGTTTTTAGCTTCAATTTGTGCGCGACATTGCCGCGCTGCCAGCTCAATGTAGGCTTGGCGAGCGAGGGGCTTGCGAGAAATGCCAATGATACGCATGTGGGTCGGCAAGCGGTTTTCGCGGTGTAAATGGTATAGGGCAGGTAATAGCTTATGCAGCGCCAAATCACCGGTGCCGCCAAACACTAACATGTCACAAGGCAGGTTCAAGAAAGCTCTCCTCTTGGAAAAACGTGCGAATAAAGAGATGCTGTAGTATAACTACAAAGTCGCTACATAATCGTGATCTAAGCCAAAACGAGTTAAATATTGTGAATCTCTTACAACATATTGCCCAATCCATTGAGTTATTACGCAAGTCAGAGGTAAAGGTGGCTGAGTATGTCTTAGCTGATCCTGCCGCTGTTATGCACAGCTCAATGTCAGAAGTGTCCGCTGCGGTTGGAGTCAGTGAGCCGACCATTGTGCGCTTCTGTCGCGCGGTGGGCTGCCAAGGGTTTCAAGACTTAAAGCTCAAGTTGGCACAAAGTCTAGCTGCAGGCGCCAGTTTTGGGCAGTTTTCAATCAGTGAAGACGATGCGCTCACTGATTATGCCTTGAAAATATTTGATACCACTTTGCACACCCTCATCGAGGTGCGTGAGCATTTGAATGTCGAAGCCTTGGAAAAAGCCATTGCAGTGATGGCCAAAGCGCAGCGGGTGGAGTTTTATGGTTTTGGTGCGTCCGGCGCAGTGGCAGCCGATGCCCAGCATAAATTCTTCCGTCTATTACTGACTGCCGCTGCGTACAGTGATCCGCACATGCAAGCCATGTCTGCGGTGACTTTAAAACCCACTGATGTGGCCATTTGTATTTCACAGTCGGGGCGTTCAAAAGATTTGCTGACTACGGCAAACTTGGTGCGCGAAACCGGTGCTATTTTAATTACCCTGTGCCCCAGCCACACACCTTTAGCGGAACTGGCCAGTATTCACTTGGCCATTGACGTGCAAGAGGACACGGAAATTTATACTCCGCTCACTTCACGTATCGCTCATCTGGTGGTGATTGATGTACTGGCAATGGGGGTGGCAATGGCCCGTGGGCCAGCGCTGGTGAGCCACTTGAAGAGTGTTAAAGGCAGTTTGCGCAGTCTGCGACTGTCACCTAAGACCACTAAGTCAGCGGATTAAGGCTGCGTATCGCAGTCTCTAGTGCTTTCCAAGTGAGCGCAAAACTGGCACTATCGCTGCTTTATTGATTAACGACTTTGTTGCCAACCCCAATACCGAGGTGTTGCGGTGGGTATTTTTGCTGTTCTGCATAGAGCGCCTGTTCGCTTTAAGCACCCGCTTGATTCAAAGAGGACATTTTATGGCTGAGGCCATTGCAGCCTTAGAAGTGCGTGATTTACATAAGCGTTATGGTGAATTAGACGTTCTCAAAGGCATCTCATTAACGGCCCATGATGGCGATGTGATCTCGATTCTCGGCTCATCGGGTTCTGGTAAATCAACTTTTTTGCGCTGTATCAATTTGCTGGAGAACCCCCATCTTGGGCAGATTTTCTTTTCGGGTGAAGAGCTACAGCTGTCTGTAGGTCGTGATGGCCAGCTGCATGCTGCGAGTAACCAGCAAATTAACCGTTTACGCACCCAAGTAGGTTTTGTTTTTCAAAACTTTAACTTGTGGCCACATATGACGGTACTCGATAATATCATTGAGGCGCCGCGGCGGGTGTTAGGTTTGAGCAAAGCAGAAGCCATAGCCAGTGCAGAAGCACTGTTGGAAAAAGTAGGCATTGCCGATAAGCGCCATGCCTATCCAAACCAACTCTCCGGTGGCCAACAGCAACGTGCTGCGATTGCTCGTACCTTAGCCATGCAGCCGAAAGTTATTTTGTTTGATGAACCCACCTCCGCACTTGATCCAGAAATGGTTCAAGAAGTGTTAGGGGTGATTCGTGCCTTAGCTGAAGAGGGGCGTACCATGTTGTTGGTGACCCATGAGCTTAATTTTGCACGACAAGTCTCCAACAAAGTTGTATTTTTGCATCAAGGGGTGATTGAAGAGCAAGGCACGCCTGAGCAAGTGTTCGAACATCCGCAATCCGAGCGATGTAAACAATTCATGTCCAGTCATAACCATTGAGGCTACATTAATGAAAAAGTATAAAAAAATTCTCTTAGTGGCGGCGGCCAGTTTGTCCTTTGCAACAGCCAGTGTGGCAGCAGAAAAGCTTAGAATCGGTACTGAAGGTGCCTATCCTCCATTTAACCTGATCGATTCCAGTGGTGAAGTGGTGGGGTTTGATCTGGATATTGCCAAAGCCCTGTGTGAGAAAATGGAGGTTGAGTGCAGTGTAGTCACCTCTGACTGGGATGGCATTATTCCTGCGCTGAATGCTAAAAAGTTTGATTTTTTAGCCGCTTCAATGTCCATCACTGAAGAGCGCTCCCGTGCGGTGGACTTTACTGATCCGTACTACACCAATGGCCTGCAGTTTATTGCACCCAAAAACAGCGATTTTAAAGTGGATGCCGACAGCCTGAAAGGTAAAATTATCGGCACCCAGCGCGCCACCATTGCTGGTCAATGGCTGGAAGATAACATGGGTAAAACTGTGGATATCAAGTTCTACGATACCAATGAAAATGCCTACCTTGATTTAGAGTCAGGTCGTTTAGACGGCGTTTTAGCGGATAAGTTTGTTAACTGGGAATGGCTAAAAAGCGATGCCGGTGCCAACTTTGAGTTTAAAGGCGAGCCGGTGTTTGATAATGACAAAATCGCCATGGCAGTACGCAAAGGTGATGATGAGCTGCGTGAGCGCTTAAACGCTGCATTACAAGAGATTGTTGAAGATGGCACCTATAAAGCGATCAACGACAAGTACTTCCCATTTAACGTGTATTAAAACTCGGTCTGTACAGTGACAAACCGCCACCTGTGTTGTGGCGGTTTTACGTTGTACTGACTGCGACAAGTGTTGCTGATGAATTTCGATCTCTATGGTTTTGGCCCGGCATTGCTTGCGGGTACTTGGATGACAATACAGCTGGCTTTGTGCTCACTGGCTTTAGGGCTGGTGTTAGGGCTGGCCGGTGCTTTAGCGAAAACCTCACCCTATCGAGCTTGGCGCTGGCTCGGTGAAGCCTACTCAACCATGGTGCGCGGTGTGCCAGAGCTGTTATGGGTACTGCTGATTTATTATGGCTCAGTGGGCTTTGTGCGTGTTTTAGGTGAAGCCATTGGTCAGCCGCAGCTTGAACTGACCGCTTTTGCTGCAGGGGTGTTGGCGCTGGGTTTGTGTTTTGGTGCTTATGCCACCGAAGTGTTTCGTGGTGCGCTGTTGGCGATTCCCCGTGGCCATCGCGAAGCAGGCTTAGCCCTGGGTTTATCGCGGCCACGGATTTTATTTCGTTTGGTACTGCCACAAATGTGGCGTATAGCACTGCCAGGTCTGGGCAATCTATTTATGATTTTGATGAAAGATACTGCACTGGTGTCAGTGGTTGGTCTAAATGAAGTAATGCGCAGTGCACAAGTGGCGGTAACTTCATCTAAGCAGCCGTTCACCTTCTTTATGGTGGCCGCCTGTATCTATCTAACCTTGACCGTCATCAGCATGTTAATTTTGCATTTGTTTGAAAAACGCGCCAACCGCGGCTTTACCAGGAGTGCCGCATGAATTGGGAGGTGATTATCAAATGGCTGCCAAAGCTCGCCGAAGGTGCGCAATTGACTTTAGAGCTGGTGGCCATAGCAGTGATAGCGGGCTTATTGATTGCTATACCTTTAGGCATGGCCCGTGCTTCACGGCATTGGTATGTGCGGGTATTACCGTTCAGCTATATTTTCTTTTTCCGCGGCACCCCCTTGTTATTGCAACTGTTTTTGGTGTACTACGGTTTAGCGCAGTTTGATGCGATCCGGCAGGGACCTTTATGGCCGTATCTGCGTGATCCTTATTGGTGCGCACTGATTGCCATGACCATGCATACTGCAGCCTACATTGCAGAAATTATTCGCGGCGCTATTCAGGCGGTGCCACCGGGGGAAGTGGAGGCGGCACGTTCCTTAGGCATGAGTCGTCGACAAACCATGTGGCATATTGTTTTGCCCCGTGCCGCACGTATCGGCTTGCCGGCCTACAGCAATGAAGTGATTTTAATGCTCAAGGCCAGTTCTTTGGCCAGTACCATTACCTTGTTGGAGCTGACCGGTATGGCACGCACCATCATTGCCCGCACCTACTTGCCGGTGGAAATATTCTTTGCCGCCGGTCTGTTTTATTTGGTGATGACTTTTATTTTGGTGCAAGTGTTTCGTTGGATCGAACGTATCTTACGCGTGGATGCGTTACAGGGCAGGTAAGTGCTGAGTGTGGGTGCGCCGCTGCTCAGTGGTGCGGCATTAGCTGAGCGCTTGTTAGCGCTGGATGCTTTTTTACAAGCGCAACAAGGCATTTGGCGTGAAAAGCCTTTTACGCAGCAGTGCTTGGCTTGGGAAGCAGACTATCCTGAATTGGCCAGCTGGCTGCGTCAGCGCAGTTTAGCGCAGGCCGAAAGCTGTCATACCAAACCTTATCAATTAGCGGCGCCGCAGCCTTTTCCTCGTTGGGCGCAGCAGGCCAAGCAATTGACTCGACTGGGCAGTTATCCGCAAGCCACACTGCAAGCTCGACCAGAGCGCATGCACAGCGGTATCTCCGGTCGCAAGTGGCAGCAAATCGAACGCTTCTCCAGTGCGCTGCAGGCTGGTGCTGGGCAGAGCTTTGCTTTAGCTCATAGCTGGTTGGACTGGTGTGCGGGTAAAGGCCATCTGGGACGCTATTTAGCTTGGCCGGATAGTGACTTAGCCTGCCTCGAGTTCAATGCCGATTTAATTGCCAGCGGCCAAGCCATCAGCCAGAAGTATGTGCCCCATGCCCAACATCACTTATGCGATGTGCTGAGCAGCGCCAGTGTTGCGCCCTTGCAGCGCAGTGATGCGGTGGTCGCTCTACACGCCTGCGGTGATTTACACACCCATTTAGTGCAGCAGGTCAGCGCCCAGCACGTACCAGCTTTGGCCTTAGCCCCTTGCTGTTATAACCGTATCCAGGCAGATGATTATCAGCCGCTGTCTGCCTTAGGCAAGAAATCGAGATTACAGCTCAGTCGCGATGACTTAAATTTGCCCCTCACCGCCACAGTGACCGCCAGCGCTCGCGAACGCCGCTTGCGCGATCAATCCATGGCTTGGCGTTTAGCCTTCGACAGCTTGCAGCGCGAGCTGCGCGGCAAGGATGAATACTTACCCACGCCATCCTTGGCAGCTGCGTGGTTTAATAAACCCTTTGCCCAGTGGTGCATTGATCTAGCAGCCCTCAAGGAGTTGCCCGCAGTACCTGAGCAGAATTGGCAGGCATTGGAGGCCTTGGGCTGGCAGCGTTTAGCTGAAGTGCGCAACTTGGAGTTAGTGCGTGGTCTGTTTCGCCGACCACTGGAGTTGTGGCTGGTGCTGGATCAAGCGGTATTCTTACAAGAGCAGGGCTATACAGTGGAGCTGGGTGAGTTCTGCTCGATGCAGTTGACGCCGCGCAACCTATTACTGCGTGCCTATCGAACATAAATTTTACTGCCAATACTGGTCTGCTTCGGTAGCACGAGCTTTCAGCTGCAGCAGAGTAACTGCTTGAATTCATTCAAATTAAAAATATTCGTAGAAAAGGTTTACAAGGCGTTTGGAATCTATATAATGGCCGCCATTGCCGGTATAGCTCAGTTGGTAGAGCAACTGACTTGTAATCAGTAGGTCCCGAGTTCGACTCTTGGTGCCGGCACCAGTTAAAAAAGCCTCGCAGCAATGCGGGGTTTTTTTTGCTCTGTTTTTGTCTTTTGCTAGTTTTTTTGTAGCGCGCTCCTGCCCTGTTTATAAACTCATCCGTCTAACACGTTAACCGCTCCTTGCTTTCGGTGCTATAGCCATTAGCTTGCTTGGCTTACGAGGCAAGCGCTTCGCAACTGTTTCGAGCGAATATTTGCCAGCAGCTACGACTTTAGTTTTCTAATAAAAAGAACCCAGCAAGCGTAGAGTCTAGGTTGAGCCTGTAAAACACACTCAACCTACCTCGCTGAGGTTTTAGAGTGTCTATGGAACCTTAGGACGTCCACATAGATTTAGAGCAAGCCTCGGCCAATGAGATGCAATGTATAAGGCTGTTGTTTGATTAAGTAATAGCCGTAGCACACCAACACATTTGCGAGGACGACACTATGAGTGATAAGCCTCTATTAAACTGGAAGCCTTCCCGGCGTCAGTTTCTTGCTGCCACTTCGGTAACTACCGCGGTCAGCGTCTTACCTTCTTGGGTGTATGCTGAATCCGCAGATCCAGTGCCCTTAGAACAGTACTTACCTGAATACTTTAATGCCACAGAGTGGGCTTTCATTATGGCTGCTACTGCGCGGCTGATTCCTGCGGAGGGCGATGGACCAAGTGCCCATGCAGCACGGGTTCCGGTATTTATTGACCGTCAACTGGCCAGCAGTTATGGCATCGGCGCCGATTGGTATATGGGTGGTCCTCATGATCCCACTGCAGATCCAGCGCTGGGTTATCAAACTCCACTAACGCCCAGACAAATTTACCGTCAAGGTATCGCTGCTATTAATACTTGGTGCAATGAAAACCATGGCAAGCCTTTTAACCAGCTTGAATCTGCGCAACAGGATGAGGTGTTAAGCGCTGTGCAGCAAGGCACTATTCAGCTGGATGCAGAGCTGCGCGACTTTTTCTCTTTGCTGCTCAGTAACAGCAAAGAGGGTTATTTTTCTGACCCTAAATATGGCGGCAACCATAAAATGCTGGCGTGGTCGTATATCGGCTTTCCAGGTGCACGCGCAAGCTTCAAGGAGTGGGCAGAGCAGCATAATGTGCCTTACCCCTTGGGGCCTGTTTCAATTGCTGGCGAGAGGGCATAAATTATGGCACGTCAAGAACCCAAAAAAGATGTTGTTATTGTTGGTCTAGGCTGGACAGGTTCAATCCTTGGCATGGAACTGGCCGAGGAAGGATTGGACGTTCTCGCTTTAGAGCGTGGCGAAGACCGCGATACAGTCCCTGACTTTAAATACCCTAATATTGCTGATGAGCTTAAATACGGTGTGCGTTGTGATTTAGCACAAAAACTATCAAGCTCAACATTAACCATTCGCCGTAGAAATGATGAGGTTGCGCGACCTTATCGTCAGTTAGGTTCTTTTTTGCCTGGTGATGGGGTTGGCGGCGCTGGCACACACTGGAACGGTCACACCTGGCGACCGCAGCCTGAAGAAATGCGCTTACGTTCTTACACCATTGAGCGGTTTGGCAGTCAGACCATTCCCGAAGATATGCTGTTAGAAGACTATCCGGTGAGTTACGCAGAGCTGGAGCCACACTTTGATCGTTTCGAGTATATGGCAGGCGTGTCTGGGCAAGCGGGGAATCTAAATGGAAAAATAATTCCAGGGGGTAACCCTTTTGAGGGGCCACGCTCACGGGATTATTGCATGCCAGCGATGCCGCAAACCTATGATGCAACGCTGTTTGCGGAAGCGGCTAAGTCGCTTGGTTACCACCCCTTTCCACGACCCGGCGCCATAGCCTCAGAAGCTTATGTCAATGAATACGGCATGCAACTTGGCCCTTGCAGCTTCTGTGGCTTTTGCGAACGCTTTGGTTGTTACAACTACTCTAAAGGCTCACCCCATGTGTGCATTTTGGATGCACTAAAGCGCAAACCTAACTTTTCTTATAGGACCAAGAGTGAGGTGCTGCGGGTTGAGTTGACTGCTGATAAAAAAACCGCAACCGGTGTGACCTATTTCGACCATCAAGCAGGTGAAGAAGTTTTTCAGCCTGCAGATCTAGTGATTCTCTGTGCTTACCAGCTACACAACGTGCATCTACTGCTGGTTTCTGGGATTGGTGAACCTTACAACCCAACAACTGGGGAAGGTGCAACAGGGCGCGGCTATGCCTATCAAATGAATGGTGGGGTGCAGCTGTTTTTTAAGGATAAAGCATTTAACCCCTTCGTTGGCACTGGGTCCAACGGCATGGTGATTGATGATTTTGGTATCAATCAGATCGATTTCGAACGCGAAGGCTTTATCGGTGGTAGTTATATTTCCACCGGTACCTTTAATGGTCAGCCGATCCGCTCGATGCCGTTGCCGGCTGGCACACCGTCGTGGGGTAAAGGCTGGAAAGAAGGCATTGGGCAATGGTATGGCCGTGCGATGAGTATTGGCTCCCACGGGTCGTGCATGTCCTATAAAAATTGCTATCTAGACTTGGACCCGACCTATAAAGATCAATTTGGTCGTCCGATGCTGCGTATGACCTTTAACTGGAATGATAATGATATTCGCATGACGCAGTTCAGGAAGGTGAAAATGGAGGAGGTCGCGCAGCGCTTGCAGCCTGACATCATGCAGTCGAGCTTTAAAAAGCAAGGTGCCATGTATGATGTGCGGCCCTATCAAACCACGCACAATGTGGGCGGCAGTATCATGGGCGATGACCCCAGTAAGTCAGTGCTGAACCGCTATTTGCAAGCACATGATGTGCACAATGTGTTTGCCATGGGGGCGGGGGCTTTCCCGCAAAATATACAGTACAACCCAACTGGGTTAGTGGGTGGTCTGGCGTATTGGGCAGCCCACGCAATACGTACTGATTACCTGCGACAACCACGCAAACTGGCTTAAGGAGTAATCGCTATGAGAATCCTGATGCGTAGCGTGTTTGCATTAATTGTACTCGCTGTGGTGGTGATTGCTGCCATGCTCTGGGTACCTGTGCAGTACACACCAAGTAAAACGCTTAACGAGGCAGAATCTGCGGTCACTGTGGCCCGTGGTGAGTATGTGATGCGTGCGGCGAACTGCATGGCCTGCCATACCGCGGAAGAGGGTCAGCCCTTTGCCGGGGGACGTAAAATAGAGAGCCCCTTGGGCACTATTTACTCCACCAACATTACCCCAGATCAAGAAACAGGTATTGGTGCTTACACTTTAGACGAGTTCCGAGCATCGCTGTATGACGGCTTGCGTAAAGATGGCGCGCATTTGTATCCGGCCATGCCCTATGAAAACTATCGTTTCTTGAGTGAAATTGATGTGCAGTCGATGTACCAGTACTTTATGCAAGAAGTACCGGCGGTGCGTAATGAAGTGCCGAAAACTGCGCTGAAATTCCCCTTCAATCAACGCTGGGGATTGCGGGCGTGGAATTGGCTGGTGCTGCAAGATCCAGAATTCCAGCCTGTCGCTGACAATGCACAACTCAATCGAGGTGCATATCTGGTGCAAGGTCCTACCCACTGTGCTGCCTGCCACAGTCCACGAAATTGGCTTATGGCGCAGGATGGTGTGTCTGAACAGGGTGCGGCCTTTCTTACTGGCGGGGTAGTGGATGGTTGGTCAGTTCCGGATTTGCGTGGCAAGGACAGTGTCACCGCCCAATGGAGCACTCAGCAAATGGCCCATTATCTAGCCACAGGGCGTAATGACCATGCCACCAGTGTCGGTGAGATGGCGTTGGTGGTTAAACATTCACTGCAGTATCTAACTGATGAGGATAATTTGGCGATTGCTACTTACCTGACACATTTGAGTGGCAGCTCGGAGCTGGGCACGCTGTCTTCTGCACCACAAAAAGAGCGTACCGAGACAGAAAAGCTATTGACCAGTGCAGACCCTAGCATGCCATTAGGGCCGCGTTTGTATCTCGACAATTGTGCCGGTTGCCATTTCGATGACGGCCGCGGTGCAGCGGAAATATTTCCCGCTCTCGATGGTAATGCCCTGGTTAATGCCGAGCTCGCTACAGGCTTGATTCATGTCATCTTGCATGGTGCTGAATTACCATCCACTGAGCAACGACCGGCGCGCCTACGCATGCAAGGCCACGCTTGGCGCTTGAGTGATGAAGAAGTGGCTGCTTTGGCCACATTTGTCCGTCAAGGTTGGAGCAACCAAGCCTCTGCGGTCAGTGCCAGTGCAGTTAAACCCTTACGTTGATAAATGTTGGCCAGTGCCAGTAGCCGTTAAAAGCCTCGCAGTAATGTGGGGCTTTTAACGTGCTCGGCTGTTGTGACCCCGGCACCCAGAATTCTATGGTTATTGTGCAGCAACCTGTCCTTTATTGAGGGGCTGGATGGCGCCCGCTCAAGGATTGCTAAGTGGCCAGTTATGTTCTGAATAATCGAGCGATTTCTTTAGTCGTATAGCAGGTTATTTTGTAATAATAATTTGCTACCGAGAGTTTGTGATTCTTTTTCCCAATGTTGCTGCTAAAGAGGCGCAGGAGTGTGCGCAGCGTATTCGAAGGGGTGTTGAACAGTTAAGTGCGGATGTTGCCGATGGCTTGACGCTACGAGTCACTGTGAGTCTAGGCCTGGCAGGGGTTGATATTGCAGCTCATGTAGCTTGGAAAGTGTGGTGAATAGAGCGGATAAAGCTTTATAGCAAGCTAAGCACGAAGGCCGTCATCGGGTTTGTGCGGCGGCAAGCTTTAATCATCTGGCTGCAACAGCAATTGGGTAGAGCTTAAAATAACCGCGCTAAAAGAGCTGGAACCGCTGTTTCCACCCGTAAAATACGCTCGCCCAGCTGTACCGGCTGCAGGCCAGCGGCACTGCGCAGCAAGTCCACTTCATAGGGAATCCAGCCCCCTTCGGGGCCAATTGCTAAAGTGACCGGCTCGTTTAGGGCGCGTGGGCAGTCTGGAAAATCGCCAGGATGGGCAATAAACCCGCGGGTATTGGCGGCTAGAGCCGGCAGCTGATCTTCCACAAAAGGCTTAAAGCGTTTAGCTAAAATCACCTCTGGGAGCACTGTATCCCGTGCTTGCTCCAAGCCTAAAATCAACTGTTCAGTGATGGCCTCAGGCTGCAAAAAAGGTGACTGCCAAAAGCTTTTTTCCACTCGATAGCTATTAATCAACACCAGCTTGTGAACCCCCATACTGGCCACGGTCTGCAGAATGCGCCGTAACATTTTTGGGCGGGGTAAACCCAGTACTAAAGTGACGGGCAGTTTAGCAGGTGGTGGTTGCTGGAAATCAACCTGCAGCTCGGCGGCTTGGCGATCGATGCTGAGCAGCTTTGCTTGGCCTTGTAAGCCATTTAACAAGCCAGCCCTTAGGCTTTGCCCAGTGCTGGCTTGATGTACGTTGTTGAGGTGCTTGAGGCGGCGGTCGCTGATGCGTACGCGATCAGGGGCAACAAAGTCTGCCTGTTCTACCAGCAGTAGATTCATGACTGCGTTTGATCTGCACTGCCGCTGGTTTCAGCGTCTTCTTCGGCGGCTTTAGCTTCACGCTCTTTCTGGACTAAGTTGCCAAAGATCACCCCCACTTCAAATAAAATCCACATGGGAATGGCCAGCAAGGTTTGTGAAAACACATCGGGTGGGGTCAGTAGCATACCCACTAAAAAGCAGCCGACGACCACGTAAGGGCGGCTTTTACGTAAGGTGGCGACATCCACCACACCAGCCCAAACCAGTAAGAAAGTGGCAATGGGAATTTCAAAAGCCACGCCGAAGGCAAAAAATAAGGTCAGGACAAAGTCTAAATACTGGCCAATATCGGTCATCATTTCCACCCCTTGCGGGGTGACGCTGGCAAAGAAGCCAAACATGATGGGGAATACCACAAAGTAGGCGAACGCCATCCCAGCGTAAAACAAAATCACACTGGAAATCAGCAAAGGGACTGCAATGCGCTTTTCATGCTTATACAGGCCCGGTGCAATAAAGCCCCAGACCTGTTGCAGAATCACCGGCACGCTGAGAAACACCGAGACCATCATGGTCAGCTTAAAGGGCGTCAAGAACGGTGAGGCCACCCCAGTGGCAATCATGGTGGCACCTTCGGGCAGGTAGGCACGTAATGGGGCGGCAACCAAGGCGTAAATATCCTGGGCAAAATAAAATAACCCAGCAAATAACAGCAACACAGTGACCACACAGCGCAATAAGCGCGTGCGTAACTCCGTTAGGTGGGCAACCAACGGCATATGGTTTTCTGGCTGTTGGGATGTGCTCATTTAGCTTGCTCTTGTTTTGTAGTATCGCTGTCAGTGGGTTGCGTGATGTCGCTGTCGAGCATTTTCTCGATAGGTTTCACGGTGTCTTCAAAAAGATTCTGCATAGGTTTATCGCTGAGCACTTTATTGGCTTTATCAGCGGTTTCCTTAAGCATCTTACGTTCTTTTTCTAAGATGCCTTCGTTATGCAGTTCGCGACGAATTTCGTCAGCGCCCAGCTCCCGTTCCACGTCTTCCTTAATTGAATTAAAACCGCGTTTGATACGACCCAGCCACAGTCCAGCAACCCGCGCGGCGCCAGGTAAACGATCAGGACCCAGCACCAGCAGGGCAACAATGCCAATCAGTACCAGCTCAGTAAAGCCAATATCAAACATGGATTAACTCATTTCTTAGAAGAATGTTCTTCGCTGCGTTGTGCAGTCGCATCAATGGTTTCACCGCTTGCTTCAGATCTTTCGATACTTTCCGGCTTGTCGTCATTGCTATCAACGGCTTTACGAAAGCCTTTGATGGCATCACCCAGGTCGGAACCCATGCCTTTAAGGCGCTTGGTGCCAAACAACAGGATCACAATGACTAGAATAATCAGTAATTGCCAAATGCCAATACCACCCATGATGTGTTCTCCGTAGTGCTTAAATTTAAGTGTTGGTCCGGGACGCTTTTTCTGCGTGTCCGGATAAGCCAAAGCGACGCTCCAGCTCATTAAGTACTGCTTGTGGTTCCAAGTTTAAAGCAGATAGCATCACTAAAGTATGAAACCAAAGATCAGCAGTTTCATAAATAACGTCGTCAGTGTTGCCAGTGGTGGCTGTATCTTTTGCCGCTAAAATAGTTTCAATAGCTTCTTCACCGACTTTCTCTAAAATCTTATTTAAGCCTTTGTGATGCAGACTTGCCACGTAGGAGGTACTGGCATCAGCATTTTTGCGTGATTCAATAACCTCGGCTACGCGGTGAAGGATATCGTCAGTCATGCTTTTGAACCTTGATAGATGTCATGTGGATCTTTAATAACAGGTTCTACAGTCTGCCATTGTCCTTCATGTAATACACGATAAAAACAATTGTGGCGTCCGGTATGGCAGGCAATGCCGCCAATTTGCTCTACGCGCAGGATAATAACATCTGCGTCACAATCAAGGCGCACTTCATGTAACTTTTGGACATGACCTGATTCTTCACCTTTACGCCACAGTTTTTGCCGTGAGCGTGACCAATAAATCGCCCGTTGTTCTTTAACGGTCAGCGCTAAAGATTCGCGATTGAGCCAAGCCACCATCAAAATTTGACCGGTAGCATGGTCTTGAGCAATGGCGGGAATTAAACCATCGCTGTCCCATTGAATTTCATCTAGCCAGTTGCTCATTGCACTCCCACAATATAGCGTATTTCCAATTTTTAAAAACAGCTGCTCGCTAACGTCGTAGTACCAAGCATAGGCCGGCAGTTAACATTAGCCAAGCAGGCCAGGCCTGATACTCAACAATTAAGCCTTGTTGTGCAGCCGCCACGATCAGTCCTGCACCGAGCAGCTTGATCAGCCACGGTTGTGGCGCTGCCGCTGCAGTGGGTTGAGCGCTGAGCCTCTCAAAACTGTCACGGGCCATATTGGCCAAGTGGGGCAGTTTTTCAAACTGTTGCTGTAAGTTACCCAGTACCTGCTTGGGCATATAACGCTCGCGCATCCAACGCTCTAAATAGGGCTGCGCAGTGTTCCACAGGTCCAGATCGGGATACAACTGCCGACCTAAACCCTCGATATTGAGTAAAGTCTTTTGTAAGAGCACCAACTGGGGTTGCACTTCCATATTAAAGCGGCGGGCGGTTTGGAACAGGTTGAGCAGCAAATGACCGAAAGATATTTCTTTAAGGGGGCGCTCAAAAATAGGCTCGCACACGGTACGAATTGCCGCTTCCAGTTCATTGACCCGGGTATCACTGGGTACCCAGCCAGAATCAATGTGCAACTGGGCCACTTTACGGTAGTCGCGCTTAAAAAAGGCCAACAGGTTGCGGGCTAAATAGTCTTGGTCCTCTGGGGTGAGTGAGCCAATAATGCCGCAATCAATGGCGATATATTGAGGGTCCCAAGGGGTATGGGTGCTGACAAAAATATTGCCTGGGTGCATATCCGCATGGAAAAAGCAGTCGCGAAACACTTGGGTGAAAAAGATTTCCACGCCCCGCTCCGCGAGCTTTTTAAAGTCAGTACCTTGATCCTCAAGCGCGGCCATATCGGTGACTGGAATGCCGTAAATGCGCTCCATAACCAACACCCGCGGGCGGCACCACTGCCAATAGATCTGCGGCACATAAAGCATATTGGAGTCGCTAAAATTACGCCGCAGTTGGCTGGTATTGGCCGCTTCACGAAGTAGATCAAGCTCATCATAAATAGTTTTTTCGTAATCGCTGACCACTTCTTTGGGGCGTAGGCGCCGGGCTTCCGGTGCGACCCGTTCGGCAAGGCTGGCCAATAAATACAACCAAGCTAAATCCTGGGCAATGATGGGTTTCAAGCCCGGGCGGATGACTTTAACCACCACATCTTCACCGGTTTTTAATTGCGCTGCATGCACTTGCGCAATGGAAGCAGACGCCAATGGGGTGCTGGAAAATGTTTTAAACACTTGGCTGATCGGCGCACCCAGCTGCTCTTCAATCAGCTGCATGGACTTTTTAGAGGAAAAAGGCGGCACCTGATCTTGCAGCTTGGCCATTTCATCGGCAATATCTGGCGGCAATAAGTCGCGGCGGGTGGAGAGTATTTGTCCAAATTTAATAAACACTGGGCCCAGATCTTCAAGGGCTAAGCGTAAGGCTTCACCGCGCTCCAGCTCACTTGCCGGGCGGGGTAACCAGCGCCAAGGCATTAAAAATTGCAGCATGCGTAAATGCCAAGGCAAAGGCAGGGCAAACAGCAAGTCATCAAGACGGTAACGTATTGTCACGCGTAAAATACGCCAGAGTCGGCGAATGGCAAGCAACTTCATAGCGGCGTTGAGTTCCGTTTCAGTAAGAGCGCGATGCGAGCATCCAAGCGGTCTAAATCGAGTTTGAGCTGGTCTATTTCAGTAAAGCGCGTTTCTGCTTCAATGCGGCCTACCAGCGCACGAGACTCTTCAGTTAAGTAATCAATGGTGTTGCTGTGCAGGCTTTGCATGCTGTGTTGCAGCCAGTCTTGGCTGCTGCGTAAATGATTAGCCAGCAGTGCAGTTGGCACTGGGCCGAGCCAGCGTGACACTTCATATTCCCAATCCAGCTCAAGGTCCTGCAGAACCTCTGCCAGCGCCATTAATACACCGCTGTTGCCATCCAGATCCACTTCGGGGCGGTGCAATACTGTGGTTTTATCTGCTGTGCTGACCAGCTTAAATAATAAATGGGCCGGTGCTGTTAAGGTGCAGTCCACAGGCGCATGCCACTCTTTGGCCAGCTGTAAACTGTCTTCTAAGGGAATTAAATACAGAGTAAAGGCCGGCTGGCTGCAGGCAATGGCGATGACTTTGCCGGCTAATGGAGCCAAGCGCTGTTGTGCAGTGCTGTCGAGCTGTAACACCGCATTAATCGCTGACTCAGCACTGGCAAGCGCAAACTGGGTGAGCATTAAGGTTTAATCCCGCGGTGTAGAGCGACAATTCCGCCAGTCATATTGTGGTAGGTGACCCGCTCAAAACCCGCTTCACTGAGCATGGCTTTTAGGGTGTCTTGATCAGGGTGCATGCGAATTGACTCAGCTAAGTAACGGTAGCTGTCGGCATCATCGGTAATCAATTTGCCAGCCAAGGGCATAAACTTAAACGAATAGGCATCGTAAAATTTAGACAGCAGTGGGTTTTTAGGCTTAGAAAATTCCAGCACCAATAAACGACCACCTGGTTTAAGCACGCGCAGCATGGAACGTAACGCATCTTCTTTACGGGTCACGTTACGCAAACCAAAGGCAATGGTCACCACATCAAAATGGTTGTCGGGGAAAGGCAGCTTTTCTGCATCGGCCTGTACAAAGCGAATATTGCTGGCCACGCCTTTATCCAGTAAACGGTCGCGACCCACTTTGAGCATTGAGGCATTGATATCTGCCAACACCACTTCGCCATCGGGACCGACTAAGCTGGAAAATTTACGGGACAGGTCGCCCGTGCCGCCAGCAATATCCAATACCTTATTGCCACGGCGCACGCCAGATAGCTCGATGGTAAAACGTTTCCATAAACGGTGCATACCGCCAGACAACACATCATTCATAATGTCGTAGCGGGCCGCTACGGAATGAAATACTTCCGCGACTTTTTCGGCTTTTTGACTTTCCGGCACATTATTAAAACCAAAGTGTGTGGTTGGCTCGTTATTATCGGGCCGCTGCGAATTACTCATAAAACTTCACCTTAGACAAATTATCTAGCATTCTAATACCCGTAGCGGAGTTTGTCTTGACGCTGGACAGATTAACGCCATTATCATTGTTTAAAACCGTTAGGTAAACGTACCAGATTGATTATTGGGGGAGACAGATGAACACAGTGGTGGTTGAACGGTCACACACTTTAGGTCGCGATGCGGCACGGGCTAAGGCGCAACGGATCGCCGAGCGACTGGCCGAGCAATATAATGTGCGCTATGCGTGGCAGGGGGATCGTTTGCAGGTTCGGCGCACCGGGGCCAGTGGCAGCATTGCTGTGGAGGAGAATTTGGTGCGGGTTGAGCTTAAGCTGGGCCTGTTATTGTCAGGCTTGCGGGGGACTATTGAGCGGGAAATTGAACAGGCGTTGGATAAAAGATTGAGCTAGTTTCTTGCCCTGTGCCTGTGTAGGGCGCTTAGCTGTATTAATGAGTGACGGCGCAGCTGCTAAAGCATAATACGTACCACTGACTCGTCAGGGTCACGGGATTGTCCGGCGGCGCTGAGAGCGTCTAAATAAGCTTGCCACAAGCTGTCCTGCTCAGTGGCCAGCTTATACAAATAAGCCCACGTATATAAACCCGTGTCATGGCCATCATCAAAGGTCAGTTTAAGTGCATAGTTGCCGACCGCTTGCACATGGCTCAAAGCGACATTGATTTTGCCGTATTGCAGGACTGGATTGCCATGCCCTTGCACTTCAGCGGAGGGTGAATGCACCCGTAAAAATTCTGCTGGCAAAGAATACTGCTGGCCATCGGCATAACCCAGCTCAAGTGTTTTTGAGCTTTTATTGAGTTTGATACGTGTGGGGATCTGCATGAGGTATTCTCGTTATTTAAAATTGTGTCAGCGCTCCACGCGCTGACACAAGAGTACAGGTTTAGAGAATGTAGCGGGATAGATCTTCATCTTCGGCCAGTTCGCCAAGATGCTGATCCACATAATGCTCATCAATGGCCAAGGGGTTGGCGCTGTATTGCTCAGCCAGTTGCGCGGCATCGAAGGACACCTCTTCTAAGAGACGTTCCAGCAGGGTATGCAAGCGGCGGGCACCGATATTTTCGGTTTTCTCGTTAACCTGCCAAGCAATTTCAGCAATGCGTTTAATGCCGTCCTTGGTGAACTCAATATTGAGCCCTTCAGTGGCCAACAGGGCAATGTATTGCTCGGTTAGCGAGGCATCGGGTTCGCTCAAAATACGCTCGAAGTCTTCTGGGGTGAGCGCTTTGAGTTCGACGCGGATGGGCAACCGACCTTGCAGCTCAGGCACTAAGTCGCTGGGCTTGCTGAGGTGGAAAGCACCTGAGGCAATAAACAGAATATGGTCAGTTTTCACCATACCCAGCTTAGTATTCACGGTAGAACCTTCGATGAGCGGCAGTAAATCCCGTTGTACACCTTCCCGTGAAATATCCGCGCCGCCGGTGCTGCCACCTTTAGCGATTTTGTCGATTTCATCGAGGAAGACGATTCCGTGCTGTTCAACCGCCTCTAAGGCGCGCACCTTGATTTCTTCTTCGTTAACCAAGCGTGCTGCTTCTTCGTCACGGATCAGTTTTAGTGCCTCGGCCACCCGTAATTTACGGCTTTTGGTTTTGCCTTTGTTCATCCCTGAAAACAGATTTTGCAGCTGGCTGGTCATTTCTTCCATGCCCGGTGGGGTCATGATTTCCACACCCATGGGGGCTTCAGCCACATCAATTTCAATTTCTTTATCGTCCAACTGGCCTTCGCGTAAACGCTTACGGAACAGTTGACGGGTGCTGGAGTCGGTGCGCTCTAAGGTGTCATCGGTGCCTTGTCGAGCAGGCGGCAGCAGTGCATCTAAGACCCGCTCTTCAGCGGCATCTTCGGCACGGTTGCGCATGTTTTTCATTTCTTGCTCGCGCAACATTTTCACTGATGCATCAGCGAGATCACGGATAATGGACTCAACATCGCGGCCCACATAACCCACCTCGGTAAACTTGGTGGCTTCCACTTTAATAAAGGGCGCGTTGACTAGTCGGGCTAAGCGGCGGGCAATTTCTGTTTTACCGACACCGGTCGGGCCGATCATTAAAATATTTTTTGGGGTGACTTCATTACGTAATTCTGGTGATAACTGCATGCGCCGCCAGCGGTTGCGCAAGGCAATCGCTACTGCACGTTTGGCATCATCTTGGCCAACGATATGGCGATTGAGTTCATGCACAATTTCACGGGGTGTCATGGACATAGTATTCTCCGAGGTGCGCTTTAAGTTGCGCTATCCTGCTCTTCGATAGTCAAGTTTTGGTTGGTAAAGACACAAATAGTGGCAGCAATTTCAAGGGCTTTTTCGGTGATTTCCCGCGCCGACATTTCGCTGTTTTCAAGTAAAGCCATGGCCGCTGCTTGGGCAAAGCCACCGCCGGAACCCATGGCAATCAGGCCATGCTCAGGTTCTACCACATCACCATTACCGGTAATAATTAACGAGGCGTCTTTGTTGGCCACCGCCAGCATGGCTTCAAGGCGGCTTAAGGAGCGGTCAGTGCGCCAGTCTTTGGCGAGCTCCACTGCAGCACGGACTAAGTTGCCTTGGTGGCGTTCCAGTTTGCCTTCAAAGCGTTCAAATAAAGTAAAAGCATCTGCAGTGGCACCGGCAAATCCAGCCAGTACTTCACCGTGATATAAGCGGCGGACTTTTTTGGCATTGCCTTTCATGACGGTATTGCCAAGGGATACTTGACCGTCACCACCCATAACGACTTTGCCGTTGCGACGTATTGAAACAATTGTGGTCAAGGGAATTCTCCACGCTGATGGGCATCTGCCCGGATTATTAATAGATGGGGATGCATAGCGCAGCTTTCAAGGGATAGCCCTTAAGTTTTTTGTAGAGCAGCTGTAACTCTTGCCGGGGCAAGCCACGTCCACCAACATACAGTGGTCTAAGCCATGGCTATGTCTATGCTGCTGCCATATCATGAACGCATCGCCGGCATGGCCGGCTCCTACAAGAATGCTGACAATCCACAGTCTAACCATGGTCCGCAGGAGCGGGCCATGCCCGCGATCATGCCTGCGTTAAGGCCACCCGACAACACCGTTGAATAATTTTTATGTCATGGTTGATGGCCGAGTCCGCTTGGGCACAAGTGCCCACCTTACGGTGCTATGCTGCGGCCATATCATGAACGCATCGCCGGCATGGCCGGCTTCTACAAAAATGCTGGCAACCCGCAGTCTAGCCGTGGTTCGTAGGAGCGGGCCATGCCCGCGATTGCGCTGTACCTGCCCAGATTTAGCTTATGCCCGCGTTAAGATTTAACGGCCTTTACGCTGCTGTAATAACAGATTGTTAAAGCCATTACTGGCCAGTTGTTTTTGTGCGACGTCCAATTGTTCACGGCTTGCAAAGGGCCCGACTAACACGCGATGCCAGGTTTTATCAGCCACTTGGCCCGGTTCAATGTGCACTTGCTGGCCGCTGAGTAACAATTGCGCGCGTACGCTTTCTGCTGCGGAGCGTTCAGAAAAAGAGCCGGCTTGTAGATAAAAAAGCATAGCAGCTTCTTTTTTCACTGCAGGAGCCGGTGGTGGTGTTTTGCCCTCAAGAATAGCTTGTGCTCTAGCAGCATCGGCTTGTTGAGTGGCTGCCACTTCAGCAGGGCTGGGCGGTGGCGGGGTTTTCTCTGGCAGCGCTTCAGGAGCGACAAGGTCTTCAGATTCAGACAGCAAGGTATAAAACTCAAACTTGGGTTTGCTGGTACTGCTGTCAGTTGTCGGTTGTTTTACAGGCTTGCTGCTTTCTGCAACAGGCTGGCGTTTAATGGCATCATCGCCGGGACTCAGCTGTAGCAGAGTTGAGAGAAATACCCCAACAATGGCTCCAGAGAGAAACCATACCAGCGCCGGTAGTGGCTTTTTGCTTGAGGTTTTATAGGGGCTGGCACCTCTTTTAGGCGCAGCCTTTCTGCGGGCAGCCATTTTACATACGCTCCAACGTTTGCAGCCCCAACAATCCTAGGCCTTGTTTTAAGGTGCGGCCGGTGAGGGCAGCCAAGCGTAAGCGACTCTGTCGGGTGTTTTCATCCTCGGCAGATAAAATAGGGCAGTTTTCGTAAAAGCTGGAGAACTGGCCGGCCAATTCATATAAATAGGTGCACAGCGTGTGAGGTGTGCCCTTGTCAGCGATGCCATACAACACTTCAGTGAAGCGCTGCAGTGAAGCCGCCAGTACTTGCTCCGGCTCACTGTTTAAGCTGATGCTGCCGGGTAGCGCGTCATCCATTGTGAAATCGGTGCGTCTAAACACACTGGCGACACGGGTGTAGGCGTACAGCAAGTAGGGTGCGGTATTGCCTTCAAAGCTGAGCATTTGCTCAAAATCAAAGCTGTAGTCACTGCTGCGGTGCTTGCTTAAATCGGCATATTTAACCGCGCCAATGCCCACCGTATGCGCAATTTTCTTGAGTTCGCTTTCGTCCAGCTCAGGGTTCTTCTCTTTCACCAAGGCATAGGCGCGCAGTTCGGCCTCATCGAGCAAGTCAATCAGCTTGACGGTGCCGCCATCACGGGTTTTAAAGGGACGACCATCAGGGCCGTTCATGGTGCCAAAACCCATGTGCTCAAGTTGCATTTCTGGACTAACAAAGCCGGCTTTGCGTGCTGCGGCAAAGGTCATGGCAAAATGCAGCGCTTGGCGCTGGTCGACAAAATACAGGGCGCGATCAGCTTTTAAGGTTTGGCTGCGGTAACGCATGGACGCCAAGTCGGTGGTGGAGTACAGGTACCCACCGTCGGCTTTTTGTACTATCAGCGGCAGTGGTTTGTCTTCTTTGTTTTTAAACTCGTCTAAAAACACGCATTGCGCACCGGCATCTTCGGTGAGCAGCTCTTGTTTGCGTAACTGCTCGATAATGTCAGCTAAATCATCGTTGTATGAGCTTTCGCCACGCACATCTTGCATGCCCAGCTTCACCCCCAAGCGGTCATACAATTCTTGACAGTGGCTGAGCGAGACATCATTAAACTGCTGCCACAGGCGCAAGCATTCTGGATCGCCGGCTTGCAGCTTGACCACTAGGCTGCGTGCATAGTCAGCAAACTCACTGGACTCATCAAAGCGTTGCTTAGCTTGGCGGTAAAATTCTTCAAGGTCCGCCAGCTGGGTTTCTTTGGCATTGGGGTTTTCTTGTAAGTAGGCCAACAGCATACCGAACTGAGTGCCCCAATCGCCCACGTGGTTCTGGCGGATCACATCATGACCTAAAAACTCCAAAACCCTAGCCACTGCATCACCAATAATGGTGGAGCGTAAGTGGCCCACATGCATTTCTTTAGCCAGATTGGGTGAAGAGAGGTCAACCACCACACGTTGACTGGGTTGTTGATGGGGAACACCAAGTCGCGGGTCATTTAAAGCCTTGTCTAAACGCTCTGCCAAAGCTGCATGGTTCTGAAAGAAATTCAAAAAACCAGGGCCGGCAATCACCACTTCACTGATTTGCGGATCAGCAGGCAGCGCATCAACCAGTAATTGGGCTAATTCACGGGGGTTCTTTTTTGCAGGCTTGGCCAGCAGCATCGCAATGTTACTGGCAAAATCGCCGTGGCTTTTATCCCGAGTGTTTTCCACCTGAATATTAGCGACAAATTCTTCTGGAAGGATACCTTCACTGCTCAGTTGATTGACTGCGTGTTGAATCAGAGTGCGGATACTGTCTTTCATAATGTCTCTTAACGAAGGTGGAATGCGAATCTATCGCTTAATAATTGATCTATTATCGTTGCCCAACGCGCTTGCATCAAGGGTCAAACGTCAGCGTGGGCTATTTAGAATAAATCTATGGGATCGACATCCAGCGACCAACGGCATTGCCGCGCGCTGGGTAAGTTTTCTAAGTTGCTGCACAAGGGTGTCAATAAACGGTGCAGCTGAGCGCGGCTGTTGGCTTGTAACAGCAATTGGGCGCGATAACGGCCTGCGCGGCGCTCCATAGGTGAAGTCACAGGGCCAAGTAACTCAACCCCTTCGCTAGCCAACAGCTCTGCAAGTTGTTCAGCAATACTATACGCATCTTCTAAAAAGATATCGGCCAACTCAGCTTTTAGCGCATCAGCTCGAAGGAGAGCTAAATAACTGAAAGGGGGTAAGCCTGTGGCACGTCGTTCGCTGAGGGCTTGTTCGGCAAAGGCAAAGTAACCTTGTTCGCTGAGTTGCACCAATAAAGGATGGTCGGCCAATTCGCTTTGAATAATCACTCGACCAGGGTCACCGGCGCGGCCGGCGCGACCTGCCACTTGCACAATCAGCTGGGCCATCTTTTCGCTGGCACGAAAATCCGCAGAAAACAAACCGCCATCGGCATTTAAAATCGCCACTAATGTCACCCGCGGAAAGTGGTGCCCTTTAGCGAGCATTTGCGTGCCCACCATAATACAAGGCTCGCCACTGCCAATGGTGGTGAGTAGCGCATCCATAGAGCCTTTACGGGTGGTGCTGTCGCGGTCAATACGCAGTACTGGGGTATCCGGAAACAAAATCTGTAAACGTTCTTCGGCCCGTTCAGTGCCAGCACCAATGGGGCGCAAGTCCACTTTATTGCAGCTGGGACAGTTGTGCGGGCGGGCTTCAATATGGCCGCAGTGGTGGCAGCGCAATTCGTTATAGCGCTGATGCAAAGTTAAACGTGCATCACACTGGCCGCATTGGCTCATCCAGCCGCAATCATTGCACATTAATACGGGAGAAAAACCGCGCCGGTTAAGAAACACCAAAACTTGCTGGCCAGCCTCTAGGGTTTTGCGGATTTCTTTGTGCAGCGGTGCGCTAATGCCTGAGTCCAGCGGCAAGCTGCGCACATCCAAACGAATAAATTTGGGTTGGCTGGCGCCGCCGGCGCGTTTAGTTAAGCGCAGTAACGCAAAGCGGCCGCTGTGAGCGTTGTGCAGGCTTTCCAGTGAAGGTGTGGCTGAGCCTAACACTATCGGCACATTGGCACTGCGTGCCCGTACCAAGGCTAAATCGCGAGCATGGTAGCGCAGGCCTTCTTGTTGTTTGTAAGAGGCATCGTGCTCTTCATCAATAATGATCAAGCCAAGATTTTTTAACGGCGTAAACAATGCCGAGCGGGTGCCAATAATAATATCCGCATGACCAGAACGGGCTGCCAGCCATGCTTCGAGACGGTCGCGATCGTTGACGTTGGAATGCAGTAAAGCAATCCGTGCGTTAAACCGCTTGGTGAAACGCTCAAGGGTTTGTGGGCCTAGGTTGATCTCAGGAATCAGCACCAGGACTTGCTTGCCTGCAGCTAAAACTTCGCGAATCAGCTGCAAATACACCTCAGTCTTACCGCTGCCGGTGACGCCTGCTAATAAATAGGCTTTGAACCGCTGCAGGTCAGCATTGATGGCATCAAAGGCGGCTTGCTGTTCGTTATTTAACGGGAGTTCAGGCTGCGCCAAGCTGGGCGTTTTATGGGGTTGATCTTGTAGTTGGCGGATGTGTTGGCTGACCAGCTTTTTTTTCAGTAGCGCGGCAACACTGTCTTTACTGATGCCAAACTGCTCAAGACGCTCGTGGGCGATACCTTGGGCATGCTGCGCAAGTATTTTTAACGCTTCCCGTTGCCGTGGTGCGCGACTTAGCAGAGGGCTTTCAAGGTTAATGGGTTGTAGAGCAACCCACATTTTTTGCTGGCGTGCTTCGGCAGCTTCACCTTGGCGTAATAAAGTGGGTAACGCCCAGCTGAAGGTGTCGCCTAAGCTGTGCTGATAATACTGCGCTGTCCAGATGCATAAACGCATGATGTCGGCAGGCAATAAGGGCTGGCTATCTAACAGCTCCAAGGCGTCTTTAAGTTTATCAGCCGGCACCGTTGTCTCGGTGGCGGTTTTTACGAGTATTCCCACCATTTCACGGCGCCCAAAGGGCACCCGCACCCGCACCCCCGGCTGCCATGCCGCCGCCGCAATGTGCGCGGGTGCACGGTAGTCAAACAGCCGGCGCAGGGGTGAAGGCAAGGCAATACGTAAATAGAGTTCAGACACACCAGCACCTTTAAGAATGAACAGGCTATCTTAGCGTATCAGTTGGGAAGTTGCTTTTTTGTATGAGTGATATTCAGACATAAGTTTGCTAAGAGCTTATTGAAGTGCTGGCGGCAGGTACTTAAGAACCAAACGCAATTTTAAAGGTTCCGCACAGATTCTCTTAAGAAGGTCTGCGTGAAATCGGTTTTGGCGAAGTTGGCGGCGATTTGCGGTGCGCAGTGGACAGCGGTGAAATGACAGACCTGCAGTTCTGGAAGTTCTGCTCATTGCTGATGCCTTGCTAGCGCCTAATTGAAGCGTGATATTGGCTGCTCACTGTGCATAGAGTAGGGCCAATAGGTCTTTTTATCGACCGTTATCAATTTCAATGCTGCTGTTTGCATTGGCCCCAGCACCCAAGGCAATTTGTAGTCGTGCCCAATCACTCGACAGGTCTCGCAGCGCCGCGGCGTAGGCTAAGCGTGCGCTGTTCAGGGAGCGGTCGGTGTCTAATAAGTCCAGTAAGGTCATCACCCCCACTTGATAGGTCTGCATGGATAAATCATATGCCCGAGTGTATGCGTTGACTGATTTGCGCAATAAATCGACTTTGTGACGATCCCGCAGCCAAGCACTGTTGGCGGATTGCACATCTTCCACAGCTGTCAGCACAGTTTGCTGATAAATAATGAACGCCTCGCGGGCTTCAGCTGCGGCTTGATCTTGGCTCGCTGCCAGTGCGCCCTGATTAAAAATGGGCAGGGTGATGACCGGACCAAAGCTCCAAGCATTATTATTGCTGCTGATGGTGCCGGTTAAAGAGAGTGACGGCAAACGCGCCGCGGTGGCGACGCCAATCTTTGCATAAGCGACCCGTAAACGCTGCTCAGCTGCACGCACATCCGGTCGGTTGCGTAACAAGTCGGCCGGGACTCCAGTTTGATAGGGTGTCTCCAAGTTAAGCCCAAGCAGAGCACTGACCGTGGGTGCCGAGGCTTGCATGTCGGCCAGCAAGGGGCCCGCGGGCTCGCCCAGCAAAGTGGCAATGGCGTAGATCTGCGCCAGGAAGCTGGCGTTGAGGTCGGGGATGTCAGCCTGCGCATTGAACAGCAGTGCTGTTACTTGTTCTTCTTCAAGCTCGGTCGCGCTGCCCATCGCACGCTGGCGTTGGGTTATTGTTAGTGTTTGTTCGCGGGAGTCAATGGCTTGCTCGGTCATGAGCATGGCGTATTGGTAATAGCGTGCGTTCACATAAGCGTTCACCAGTGCAGACAAATAGGCTAGACGCGCCGTTTGACTGTCGTTGACTACGGCCAATAAATTGGCCAGAGCCGCCTCACGTTCGCGGCGAATGCCACCGAATAAATCGATGGCAAGATTGCCAGACAGGCCTACACTGTCATTGGTAACAGTTGCGCTGCCGTCAGCGCCTGCGCGAGTCGAGCTTGCCGTCAGGTCGCCACTGATGGCGGCGTGAATACCTGTGCCTCTAAGGGCTGCCTGCGCCGCGCTAATACGCTCAAGAGCGGCGGCAATGTCCAAGTTACTGTCCAGCCCTTGAGTGACCCAGGCGTTAAGAACTGGGTCGTTAAAGTGCTCCCACCAGCGCAGGGTATCGGTACGCTGCAATGACTCTGGGTTGATCACCTCTAGGTAGCCCTGCTGGATATCTAGCTCAGGGGGTTGGTAATTCGGCCCCACGGCACAGCCAACTAAGGCAAGCAGGGTGCAGGCGCTAATAACCACGCGGCCCACTGTTTTATGCATCATCTGCGGCTTCCTCAGGCGCTGTGCCATAGCGAACTTTAAATATAATTTGCACCGCCACTAACAGCGCTGGGATCATAAAAATACCCGCAAAGGTTGCTGCGAGCATTCCGCCGAACACTGCCGTACCCACTGCGTTTTGCGCACCTGAACCTGCGCCTGCCGCCCAGACCAGAGGCGTCACACCCAGAATAAAGGTTAAGGCGGTCATCAAAATAGGGCGCAAGCGCTGACGGCAGGCTTCCATGGTTGCTGCTAAAAAATCCATGCCTTGCTTTTGCAGTTCCACCGAAAACTCCACAATTAAAATAGCATTTTTGGCGGCCAAGCCAATGGTGGCCAGCATACCTACTTTAAAATACACATCGTTAGCTTGGCTAAACAGCAGGGCACCCGCCAAAGCACCAAGCACGCCCAAAGGTATCACCAGCATGATGGCCACAGGGATACTCCAGCTTTCATATAAAGCGGCTAGAGCTAAAAACACCACTAAGACAGAAATGGCGTACAAAAAAGGCGCCTGTGCACCGGATAACCGTTCCTGTAATGAGATTCCTGTCCAGGCCACTGCATAGCCACCGTCCATTTGTTTGGTGAGCTCTTCCATGGCTAACATCGCAGCACCTGAGCTGACACCTGCAGCCGGTGAACCGGTTATCTCTACTGCGAGGACGCCGCCGTAGCGATCCAATGATGAAGGCACTTTTTCCCAACTGATGCTGGTAAAGGCATCAAAAGGGACCATCTCGCCATTGCTGTTGATGGCGTGCCAGTGCTCAAGGTCTTCTGGTTGCATACGGTATGCGGCTTCTGCTTGCACGATCACCGGTTTGAGTTCTGAGTTCATTTCAAAATCGTTGACATCGCGGCCAGAGAAAATCACCGATAACATGCTATTGATGTCGGGCAGGGCGATCCCAAAAGAAGCGGCTTTTTGCTGGTCGATATCAATCCGCATTGCCGTCTTAGTTTGGTCTTGGGTGCCGCGCAAACTGGTCACTCGGCCGTCTTGATTGGCCATGGCCACCAAGTTTTGGCTGGCTTGCAGTAATGCGCTTTGGCCGTTATTGGCTTGATCCAGTAAATACATGCTGAAGCCACCGGTGTTACCCATGCCGGGGATGGCGGGCGGTTGCAGCATAAACACCTGGCCCAAGCGGTTGTGGGTTCTAAAATAGTGATTGGCGCGTTGGATCACCGCAGCGGCCGACAAGTCGGGTCGACCGCTGCGCTCGGCAAGCTCGGTCATACGCGCAAATAAGATCGCCACGTTCTGCCCACTGCCACCAAAAGTAAAGCCCACAGAGGCAAACACCGAGACAATGGCCTCAGACTCGGTTTCTAATAGATGGTCTTCAAGCATGTTAAGCACAGAGAGGGTTTGTTCAGTGGTGCTGCCCTCAGGCAGGGTGATCATCGCCATGAGCACGCCTTGGTCCTCTGTGGGTAAAAAAGAGCTGGGTATGACTTTAAAAAGCATGACAATGCCCAGCCCGACTGCCGCCAACACAGCCAGTGATAATAAAGCGCGGCGTAAAAAAGCCTTAGTAATAGTCAGATAACGATTTTGCGCAGATTTGAAATGACGGTTAAACCAGGCCGGGTAAAAGAAGCGGCTCGGCGTCTTGCTGGGTGGCTGGAGAAAGCTGGCGCACATCGCCGGTGTTAGAATAAGCGCCACCAGTGTTGATAAGGCAATGGCCGACATAATGGTCACGGAAAATTGCCGATAAATCACTCCAGTACTGCCACCGAAAAAGGCCATCGGCAAAAACACCGCAATAATTACCAAGGTGGTGCCAATCAAAGCGCCGGTAATCTGCCCCATGCATTTGCGGGTAGCTTCCAGAGGCGACAAACCGTCTTCTTCCATAATGCGCTGAACGTTTTCGACCACCACAATGGCATCGTCGACCAGCATGCCAATCGCCAAGACCATGGCGAACATGGTTAAGGTATTAATAGAAAACCCCACGGCGGCTAATACCCCAAAGGTACCCATGAGTACCACAGGGACGGCCATGGTTGGAATGAGGGTGGCCCGCCAGTTGTGCAGAAAGGCAAAGAGTACAATAAACACTAGGGCAATGGCTTGGATAATACTGATGACCACTTGCTTAATGGAGGCTTCCACAAAAGGCGCTGTGTCATAGGGAAACTCCACCGTAACACCCTCAGGCAGGGAGTTTTCTAAGCCGGCAAGGACTGCTCGTACTGCTTTGGAGGTGTCTACCGCATTGGCTCCGGTGGCTAAAGTCACGCCAAAGCCGGCGGCGTTATTGCGATTATAGCGTGCATCAGTGCCGTAAATTTCTTGGCCCAGCTCTACCCGAGCAAGATCAGCCAGACGCACTGTGGCACCATCGCTTTCTGTTTTTAATAGGATGTTGCGAAACTCATCCACTGTGCTCAGCTGGCTTTGCGCAGTGATGTCCACGTTAAATTGCTGCCCTTCAATATAGGGCGTATTGCCGAGCACACCCACAGCAACAGTGGTGTTTTGCGCTTCAATGGCAGCAATAATATCAGCGCTGGTTAATGCGTATTTGACCAGTTTAAAAGGATCCAGCCAGACGCGCATCGCGTAACCCGAGCCAAACTGGTTAATTGAGCCCACCCCCGGCGTGCGTTGTACTGGGTTTTTGACGATGTTTTCAAACAGATCGGCTAGTTCGACGGAGTTATAGCGGCCATCTTCGCTGGTTAAATTACCCACCAGTAAAATCGATGAGGTAGAGCGGCTTACCGTTACCCCGTTGTCTTGCACAAGTCGGGGCAATTGGTTGGTCACCCGCTGAATTTTATTTTGTACATCCACCTGAGCATCGTTGGCGTCCGCCGCTTCATCGAAAACGATGCGGATGGAGGATGAACCCCGGGTCGAAGATGAGGTGATATACAACATGTCATCCAGCCCAGTTAGCGCATCTTCCAAAATGGTGGTCACTGAGTTTTGTACCGCTTCCGCTGAGGCACCACTGTAGCTGGCATTCACCCGAATGGTAGTGGGGGCAACATCGGGGTACTGGGCAACGGGCAAGGTGGCAATCCCCAGAACACCGGTCAGCATGGTGATAATAGCCAGTACCCAAGCAAATACCGGGCGACTGATAAAAAATTGAGCCATAGAAATTGCTTACCTTGAAATAATTGTAGCGCTGGTTAATGGCGGCGCAGTGCTAACGGCTAAAGTGCGGCGCTGGGCTCCAGAACTGGTTCTGCAGGGGCTTGTTCTATCACCACGCCTTTGTCGTTGATGATAACCGCAACGGGTTGAATGGCTGTGCCTTCTTGCAGGTTATCAATATTATCCACTAGAACTGGCACTGCGCCTTGCAAGCCTTGCTCAATAACCCAAGCATTGTTGTGGGTGCCGGTGGCGATCAGACTTAGTTTCTTCGCGGCCTGTTGCTCATCAAGGGTCCAAACAGTAAGGGTGCCATCGGGCTCGGCCTTAGCCGCAAGCTGTGGAATACGGTAAGCATTCAATTGACCCAAGGTTAGATTGACCCGCACAAACATGCCCGGCAGTATCAGCTGTTCAGGGTTAGCAAATTTTACCCGTACCCTGAGCGTGCCGGTACTGGCAGACACCTTGCGACCGACACTTTCTACTGTGCCACGGGTGGCGTATTGCTCGCCATTTTCCAGTATTAAATATGCATCAATTTCCGCGCCCTGGCTGAATTCGCCAGAGTCGATACGTTTACGCATCTCTAGCATGCTCACGCTGGCTTCGGAGAGGTCTATGTAAATTGGGTCCAGACGGGTGACTGTGGTGAGCACATCGGCTTGGCCAGCGGTCACTAAATCACCAATAGAAACCTGTGCGGTCTCGACGATACCGCTAATCGGGCTGACGATATTGGTGCGCTGCAGTTGGATTTCAGCGGTGCGCAGATCGGCTTGCGCAACAGATACGGCTGCTTGGGCCTGACGCAAATCAGTGCGGGCCATATCCACTTGGGCTTGGGTAACGCCGGTGCCTGCCAATTGTTGGTAACGATAAAAATTTTCCTGCGCTGAGGGTACAGCAGCCTGAGCACTGTCCAGTGCTGCACGGGCTGCTTCCAACGCGGCTTGATAAGAGTCTTGTTCAATTTGAAACAGCAGGTCGCCTTTTTCTACCCTGGTGCCGGCCCGATACAAAATATCGGTAATCACCCCGTCTACTAAAGGTCGAATGGTGGCATCGTCTTCCGCTAGGGCCTGCCCGGACAGGGTGACGGTTAAAGGGACCGGTTCAGGCTTAACGGTGATCACCCCTGCTGGCTGCGCCATGGGCATTTGCCCACCGCCAGCTGGCCCGTTCTGCGCCATAACCGAGCTCGCCATTAAAACGCAGCTGATTGTGCAGGCTATAAAGAATTTCATCATCAGATTTTCCGCTAAGTGTTTCAGTTTAAAACTGTTTCAAGCTAAGAGTACCAGTAGGGAATACCTCATACAGTTTTGTGTGAATAATTTATCTAGATGGAAACTGCTTATCAGGCAGGCAGAAATTCAAGCTGTTTTTAATGATGCAGTAAATGCTTAAGCATGCTGTGGCGCTACAAACAACATAAAGCCTCAAGGCAGTCACTATGCTAAAAAGTGATCAATCAGCTCACTAAGTGCAATGTACCCTACTGCTCGAAACTTAGGGAGCTGGCACAACTAAGCATAGATAAGGCGGCCCCTTGAATACAGGTATTCTACTGAGTACAACCTGCACACAAGGGGCCGTCTTTATTTACTTAGCGCTCTTTAATTAGCGGGTCTTTCTAAACAAATCCAGCTCAATCTCATAGCTGGGCTCAGGCTTCTTGAATAAGTACTCACCGTGGCGAATCGAAGCTAGCACATCAGCGCGCTGGCGCACGGCTTCAAAGGGGCTGTCGGCATCCAGCACCAAGAAGTTGGCGGGTTTACCCACCTCCACACCGTACTGATCTTCTACATTTAAGGTTTTAGCACCATTAAAGGTGATCAAGTCCAGACAGGTTTCCAGCTGCGGTAAGGACATGGTTTGTGCCATGTGAATGCCGTTGTCCAAGATATTCATCAAGTTACCGTTACCGGCCGGGTACCAAGGGTCGCTGATGGAGTCCTGACCAAAGCACACATTAATGCCACTCTCCCAAAACTCTTTCACCCGGGTCATGCCGCGGCGTTTGGGGTAGGTGTCTTGGCGGCCTTGTAAGTAGGCGTTTTCCGTCGGTAAAGCAATGAAGTTCAAGCCAGACTTTTGGAACAGGCCCATCATGCGAAACGCATAGGCATTGTCTGCGGAACCGAATGAGCAGGTGTGGCTGGCGGCAGTGCGGCTACCAATGCCTTCCGTCATTGCCAACGCATTAAGCAGCTCGACAAAGCGGCTCATCACGTCATCGGTTTCATCACAGTGCACGTCGATCAGCTTGTCGTACTTCACCGCCAGCTCAACGGTTCTGTGAATGGACTTTTCACCAATTTCCCGGGCCCATTCAAAGTGGGGAATACTGCCCACAGCGTCAGCGCCCATTTTCAGCGCCTCTTCCACCATTTCGTCACCGCCTTTATAGGCATACATACCCTCTTGGGGGAAAGCGACAATCTGAATGGTGACGTTGTCCTTCAGTTCTTCACGCACTTCCAGCATGGCTTTTAAGCCGGTGAGGTTGGGATCACAGACATCAATATGGGTGCGGATAAATTGCACGCCCTTGGAGACTTCTTCTTGAATGCCTTTTAAGGCACGCTGTTTAGCATCAGCAAAGGTCTGGTTACTTTTAATATCATGCCAACGGGCAATGCCTTCAAACAAAGTACCACTGTCGTTCTTCGCCCCCGCTTGCTGGCCGGTGTACACATAGTCCAAATGCAGGTGCGCGTCCACATAGGGGGGCACCACCAGACGGCCTTTGAGATCAATCACCTCATCCGCTTCAGGCAAATTGCTGCCAATGGCTTTAATCACACCTTTATCGACCAGAATTTCAGTGGCGTCGCTGTTGCGATAAATATTGGCGTTAATAAATTTTTTCATTACACACTCCTTACCGAGAATCTACTAAGAACTCAGGGTTTTTTGTGCCATAAAAGCAATAATTATGGCTGGGATGAAACAAAGAATAGATAAATAAACAATTCCGAATACGCCCACATTGGTCATGTGGGTCAAAATGAGTCCGCCAAGCCAAGTGGCAATCATGATGGAAAAGTTAAACACACTGGATTGCACAGAAGTGGCCACGGCTTTGGCTTCTTCAACTTGCTTGCTGACTGCCGCTTGATACATGGTCACCAGCGGGCCAAAGGCCAGTCCCCACAGGAAGAAAGCCACATGGGACACACCGTTAGTGCCGCCAAGCACGACAAACAGCAGCATCGCGCCCACACCGCAGGCCAGCATGGCAACGATCAAACCACGCAAATGGCTATCAATGATCTTCGCCGATAAAATCACCGACAGCACCGAACCGATGCCGAAAATCAACAGCGCTAAACTGATGCCGCCGACGAACTCCAGCGTCTCAACCAGTAGGGTGATGTAGGTGTAGGTGCTGTAGTGGGCCACCACCGAGAGAAAGGTCAGCAGCAGGACGATTAATACCGCCGGTATTTTTAGTACCGCCAGTGGCGAGTTGCTCTGGGTGAGTTTTTCGCCTTTAACCGAGGGCAGGTACTTCACCGCCAGCAGCGCAATAGTGGCACCCATGGCACCCAGCAATAAGAACGCCGTGCGCCAGCCAATCTGCGTACCGATAAAGGTCATCAACGGCAGGCCCAGGCTGACCCCAAAGGTATTACCAGCCATGATGATGGTAATGGCGCGGCCGTGCATATGCTCGGGTACCAAGGCCGTACCGTAGGCAGCAATCATCGGCCACATAATACCGGCGCAGATACCGCCGAGAATGCGCATAGCAACGATAAGGGCGTAGGATGAGGTGATGCCCACCACGATATTGGATAGGGTAAAGCCGGCCAGCAAGGCCAATAACAGAATTTTGCGGTTGACCCATAAGGTCATGCTGATCAGTGGGATGGCAAACAGCGCCGAGGCCAGTGCATAGACACCCACCAAAAAGCCCACTTGGGTTTGCTCAATGCCCAGCCCTTCGGTCATTTGCGGCAAGATGCCAGACGGCACCAGCTCCGACAAAATACCCACAAAGGTGACGCTGGCCATCAGGCCAAATACAAACCAAGACATGTAGTTCTGCCCATTAGGGCTGTTTTTTGCAAGATTGGACATGCTTACTCCGAATTAATCATAGCGTGCGCAAGGCCATGCAGTGCCGTGCAGCGAGTAACATGCTCATTTTTCGACCGAAGCCGTCGTGAAGAAGTTAGAGTGCGCAGGTGTCGCGTCAAAGACAGTGCGAGATGGCACTCTAGAGTGGAAATGATCATTAGCAAGCTAACGAAGTATAGTTATATCTAAGACAGATCTTTAATGTTTTTGCAAGCATATATTGGTTAGTGATGGGTTCTGAATGCTTGAATTGCCGGCAGAGTCGCTTATTTAGTGGCTTTAGGACGGTTGTATGGAGAGCGCCGTGCAGCTGCTTTTCGCCTGCGCGGTGCTTTGCCGTGGCCTTTGAGTCCAGTAAAATGAATCTGCGAGACATCCTCAATCAGCTTATTTAAGCCATCTAGCATGGGGTTCATAAATTGTTGATAGCTCATGCGTTTTTCCGCAATGGCTTCCAGCTGCGACTCCCAGTGGGCGGTCATATCGGGTCGTACCATCACCTCCGGTAATGCCAAAACCAAGCGTCGACCCACTTCTGTGGCATGGATTTCTTTGCCTTTTTTGCTTAGAAAACCCCGCTTAAACAGCAACTCAATAATCCCCGCACGGGTGGCTTCGGTGCCGAGGCCATCGGTGTCGCGCAGCACCTTTTTAATCTCAGGGTCAGACACATAGCGGGCAATGCCGGTCATCGCCGCCAGCAAAGTGGCGTCCGTGAAATGCTTGGGTGGACTGGTGTGTTTTTCATCCAGTCGGCCATTACTGCAAAGCACACTTTCACCTTTCACCACATTGGGCAGTTTAACGGCGGAAAACTCTTGGTCATCTGCACCATTCTGCTTGCGCTGCGGAAAGAGGGCTTGCCAGCCTAGGCTGACCACTTCTTTTTGGCGGCTGATAAATAGACCGCCAGCCACTTCAGTATCAATCTGTTTTTCTTGATAGGTGAAGGGCGGGTAAAACTGGATTAGATATTGCCGAGCCACCAACTCGTAGATTTTTTGCTCATCAGCGGATAAACGGCTGGCATCCAGCGCGCGACTGGTGGGGATAATGGCGTGGTGGGCCGTGACTTTACTGTCATTCCACGCTCTAGATTTAAGCGCTAAATCGGCCTGTTGCACGGCTTTGGCCAATGCTGGGCTGCTTTGCGCAATGGCATGGGTGACTGACGCTTTGTCGTTGTAGTGATCCTGCGGTAAATAACGGCAGTCGGAGCGTGGATAGGTTAGCAGCTTGTGGGTTTCGTAGAGTCTTTGGCAAATATCCAAGGTCTTTTGTGCGTTGAAGTTAAAGCGCTTCGATGCATCAATCTGTAATGAGGATAAGTTATAAGGCAGCGGTGCGGCTTGCTTCTTTAGGCTTTCGCTGACCGCCAGCACGTGCCCAGTTTGGTTAATTACTTTACTTAACACAGTTTCTGCCAGCTTTTTTAGCAGCACGCGGCCGTCTTCATCCATATAGGGCTGGCAGGCGGCGCTGGGCTGCCATTTGGCGGTATAGCTTTGCTTTTGCGCGGTGGTCAGCTCGATAAATACCTCATAAAAAGGTTTGCTGATAAAGTGCTCGATTTCAATGTCGCGGTGCACCACTAAACCGAGAATGGGCGTTTGTACCCGACCCACCGAGAGCACCCCTTGATAACCTGAAGCTTGACCTTGCAAGGTGCACAGGCGGGTCATATTGATGCCGTATAACCAGTCAGCACGGGCGCGGGCCAGCGCTGAAGTGGCCAGCGGAATAAAATCGCTGTTACGGCGCAGATCATTGAGTGAGCGCTTGATGGCAGCGGGGTTCATGTCGCTAATCAAACAGCGTTGCGCCGCCATGCGCTTGGCTTTGGATACGCCACTGTAGTTAATCACTTCATCCACTAGGATCTGCCCAACCCGATCTGGGTCACCCATATTCACCAACACATCCGCTTGTTTTATCAGCTTTTTCAGCACATTAAGCTGCTTGCGGGTGGTGGGTTTAACCTGATGCTGCCACTGGCTGGGCACTATGGGTAAGTGCTCCTTGCGCCATTTCTTGTACTCAGGGTTATAGGCTTCAGGCTCTGCTTGTTCCAGTAAGTGGCCAATACACCAAGTCACCACATCGCCATTGGCTACTTTAATAAAACCATCACCTTGTTGATGGGGCTTGGGGAGTACGGCGGCAACTGCGCGGCCAACGCTGGGTTTTTCAGCTATGTAAAGGATCACTTTATACACCACTGGTAATAATTACAGTACTTTGCCTGCAGCAGTGTAGTACGTGTTGCCTTTTTAATCTAACGGCAGTGGCCTTTCAGTGATGTGTGGCGCTCATGAACTGCTGGCCCATTATAGTTTTTGTCTGCCTGTCTACCACAGGTGCTTTGAAGAAAAACTCTATTTTGCTCAGCTGTTATAATAGTTGGATTCTATTTTCATACATCTATTCCATGAGTGATTTTTTATGCTTAAAACCCGTCTTGCCCTCGTAATCGCCGCACTGTCACCGATGTTGGTGGTACAGGCGCAAGAAAAAACCACCCTGCTCGACACCATGACTGTGGTGGGTACCCGTACTGAAACCTCGGTGCGTGACAACCCTGCTTCTGTGTCTGTGGTGGAACGAGAGCAGATTGAAAAGCGCGGCGCTGACAGCATCGCAGAGCTGCTGCGGGATGTGCCAGGCGTGTCTGTGGTGGATACTGCAGTGGCCGGTATGAAGCGTGTGCGCATCCGTGGCGAGCAATCTAACCGTGTGGTAATTCTGCTGGATGGTCAGGAAATGACCGACCACAGTTCTTTTGGTGCGCCTTTCCTAATTGACCCTGCGAATGTTGAACGCATTGAAGTGGTACGTGGCCCTGCATCGGTATTGTACGGCGCTAAGGCGATTGGCGGGGTGATCAACGTGACTACCAAAAAAGGCGCCGCCGATCCTGTCGTGTTGGAACTGGGTACCGGTTATTACAGCGGGACTAAAGGTAAGCAGGCCAACGCAGCAGTGTCAGGTACGCTGGAGCGTTTTGATTACCGTTTATCGGTCAGTGCCGATGACCACAAAGACCGCCGCGTGGCCAAGGGTTACCACAGTCCGCACAGCACTAAACTGCCCAACTCAGCTTCAGAAAATAAAGATGTCAGTTTGCATTTAGGTATGAAACTGGGTGAAACAGACAATCATTACCTGTCCGTTAAAGCCAATCGACACAAGTTGGAGGCTGAAGGTTGGGAGGATAATTTCTCGTTGGTGACGTTGGAAGGTGTAGATATCAATCCGACTATTGCTGGACGGAAAGCTAATATTAATATTGCAGAGGCCGAGCTAACTCAGTTTAACGCCAACCTACCCAAGCGAGATTTGGATAAATTTGGTCTTTATTACGAGGGCATTGACCTTGGCCCAATTTTGAAAAAAATTAATGCCGATGTTTTTACCAGAAGGTTGAGCGTGAGTTTGATAACGCCATTAAAATCAACGGGCGGGGCGGACAAGTATTTATTCCGAGTATGGGGCCAAACGGTTTTAGAATTCCTTTACAGAGCAGTTCGGTAGAAATGGACTCAACTTCAAAGGATCGTACTAAAACCTATGGTGGTAGCTTTCAGCTAGACTTTCAATCACACCCCGATCATTACAGTCTGGTGGGCATGCAATACCTGAAGGATGACCTAAAGACCTCAAAAAACAATAATATTACGGTAGTTGATGCCGACCCTTTACCCCCTTTGCCGCAATATCAGCCGCCGTTTGGCGTCAACAGTCAATCATTTGATAGAGCCAGCATGCGCACTGCATCCGCTTTTATGCAAGATGAGTGGACGCTGCCCAATGACTTTAAGCTGATTGGTGGGGTGCGTTATTACCACGTCAAATCAAAGTTGGATAAATCTGTCGGTTCAACACATAAGGCAGGTGAGAGCAGTAGCCACAGTCGTTTTGTTAAATCTCTCGGCTTAACCTGGACTGGGCTAGAGCATACTACCTTACGCGGTGGTTACTCCGAAGGTTATGTGATGCCTACCCTGCTGGAACAGTTCACCGATTCTCGCGCCGGTCGTGGTGTTCTATTGCACGGTAACCCTGACTTGAGTCCCGAGCGTTCGCAGAACTACGAGCTGGGTATGCGTTATCAAAACCGTGGCGTGGTATTTGACAGTACTTTGTTTTACACCAAGGCTAAGCAATATATAACGTTCGAAAACTGTGCAGACCGCTGTGCTGACAGTGACGATATTTACATCAACGCCGACAAGGCCACCAGCTATGGTCTGGAGCTGGTCACTGAATACTGGATCGAAGATACCCCCTATACGCCTTACTTAAACACCACCTTGATGCGCCGCAAGATTACTGTGGATGATTTCTCAACCTACAAAACCGATGTGCCGGCTATTTCAGGGCAGTTTGGTTTGCGTTATGAGAACAGTTTTGCCGCAGGTGATTTGTGGGCGGATGCCTTTGTTCAGGCGGCCAGTCAGTCACAGAAAAAAGAACGGGATATTAAGAAATCCGGCAAGGTGTCCCGCAACTTATCCGGTTGGAGCACGCTCAACTTTGCCGTGGGAGGTAACTTTGGCGAAGTGGGTCAGCACCGTGTGGCGCTGCATCTGAACAACCTGAATAACCGACACTACCGTGCCTCGGTGGACGAGATGCCAGCGACGGGTCGTAACTTTGTACTGACTTTCAACACCAGTCTCTAAGCACCCTGCAATTGAAAAAAGCCCTGCCAAATACGGTGGGGCTTTTTTGTATTGGCTCAGTGATCTTACGTCAGTTTCTGTTGGCCTAACCGTACTGAGCATGGTATGAATGACTGCAGGGTTTTAATCAATTAGGAGCACAATAATGAGTAAAAAAGTAGCGATTATCCTGTCGGGTTGTGGTGTTTTTGATGGTGCGGAAATCAACGAAACAGTACTGACCGCATTGAGCCTTGATCAACAGGGCGCCAAAGTTGAGTTTTTCGCACCTGATATTCAGCAGGCCGCGGTGATTAACCATCAAACCGGCAAGGAAATGGACGAAGAGCGCAATGTGCTGGTGGAATCGGGCCGCATCACCCGCGGCAAGAGCCGTGATGTGCGTGAATTAAAAGCAGCAGATTTTGATGCAGTGATTTTACCCGGTGGTTTTGGTGTGGCCAGCAATCTGTCTGACTTATCCAGTAAGGGCACGCAAAGCACCATTGAAGAAGACACTTTGCAAGCCATCTTGCAGTTTAAAGACGCCAAAAAGCCGGTGGGTTTAATTTGTATTGCGCCAGCTTTATCGGCAAAGATTTTCGGTGCAGGGGTGCGCTGCACCATTGGTACCGATGTGGACACCGCAGAGCTGATTAGACAAATGGGTGCAGAGCATGAAGACACGGCAGTGGATGGCATCGTGGTTGATGAAGAACACCGCTTGGTCACCACGCCAGCTTACATGTTGACTGAATCACTCAGTGAAGCCTCAGTGGGAATTAATAAGTTGGTTAAGCAAGTGCTGGCCATGACCCAGTAGTTCTCGAGCTGCGTGCCTGCCAGTTGCTGCGTATAGTGACTGAGCAGGCACTTTTTCAATCATTTAATTTAATGTGAACAGCCGAGTTCGCTTGGTCTGGTGCCTCTGACATATTCCTAATAATTAATAATAGATGCAGGGCCATGTTGTTATGAGTGCAACCGAAAAGCTCGCGCCTGAGTTAATGCAGGCCGCTCAGTACTTTTTTGATCAAATTCCTTTTAACCACTTGGTGGGCATTCAAGTGGACTCTTTATCCCTTGATGAAGTACGCATGCATGTGGACATGCGCGAAGAACTGGTGGGCAATCATATGCAAGGGATTTTGCATGGTGGCGTCATCGCCTCAATTTTGGATGTGGCCGGTGGGGCAATGGCTTTGCTGGGTGCTTTTCAGCGCTTTCCAGAACTGCCGGTGGTGGAGCGGATGATGAACCTCTCTAAGCTGGGCACCATTGATATGCGCGTGGATTACTTAAGACCCGGACGTGGCCAGCGCTTTGATGCCAAAGCCACTTTATTGCGGGCAGGCAACAAAGTGGCAGTAGTGCGTAGCGAGTTGCATAACGATGAGGGTTATCTGATCGCAGTCGGCACAGGCACCTATTTAGTCGGTTGAGTTGTTCCGCGGCAATCTGGCTAAACGGGTGAAGATGCGGTCCAAGGCATTCGAAAAAGCCTGTTTGTCACGTTCGTCATAGGCCCGCTGCCCACCAGACATTTGTCCCTGATCACGCAGATCGGTGAATAAGTTACGCAGGGCTAAGCGGTCCCCCATATTGCGCTCGGTAAATTCCTCGCCGCGTGGGTCGAGTGCTACCGCTTGCTTTTTAATGATGCGATCGGCCAGTGGAATATCGCTGCAAATCACCAGCTCATTGGCTGCCACATTGTCGGCAATATAATCATCCGCAGCGTCAGGTCCACTGGGTACGACAATGAGTTGCACACAGTCAAAGTTAGGTCGCGGTTGCGCTTGGCCGGCAACTAAAATTACGGAAAACTTGCGTTTTAAAGCAAATTTAATCACTTGATCACGGGCTAGGCGTGGACAAGCATCGGCATCAATCCAGACGCGCATCAATCAACTCCTGTGCATAAGCTTAGCGTCATCTAAACGCCGAATGTTAGGTTTATAAATAATTAAATGCTTAGTTAATATTGTCAGGCCGATCGCTCAATCTTGTAGCACCGGACTGCTTTTCGGTTGGGGATACTCAGGCCCACGCCAGCGACGCACCACTTTTTGAAAAAAGAGACTATTGGGAATTTGCAGCAGTGCCCCTTCATTGCCTTCGGTGACATCTTCGAGGGTGGTGTAGAACACATTAATGGTGACAACCTTGCCGCGTACGCCCAGTTTGTCAGCGCTTTCTAAGACTACCACGTAATCACCCAAGAGAAAGGGACCGACAGTAAAAATCAGAGCGGCACAAAAAATATTCGATAGCACACTCCAGATCGCAAAAAAGGCCAGCGCGGCCACCGCCACAAAACCAGTGAGCGCTGTCCAGATAACGCTGGCAGAGACACCAACCCGCTCTAGAATCAGCATCAGTGCACTACCAATCACCAACCAGCGCAGCGCTCCGCGTAATGGCAGCAGCATACTGGGTGGCATCTGGTAGCGACCGGCTAAGCTGGTTAAACCGCGGGCCAGTAAGCGCTGCAATAACCAAGCAGCCAGAGCAATAATGAGAATTTGCCCACCAGGAATGAGTAAGCCAATCCAGTCCACCGCCCAGTCTTCAAACCAACTTTTCATAGCTCTGCCTCAAGTTCAGTTTTTAATGCTTCCAGCTCTTCTAAACTGTTGAGCCAGTTTTCTTCCAACTCTGCTTGCTGTTGGGTTAATAATGTCTGACGACTGAGCTGTTCTTTAAGCTGATCCTTTTGCTCTTGCTCATACAGGCTGTTATCGGCCAGTAAGGCTTCGACACTGTCCAGTTCCTTTTGTACTTGATCCAACTGCTTTTCCAAAGTGTCGGCTTGCCTGCGCAGGGGTGCCAGTTTCTTGCGCAGCTCAGCAGCAGCTTGACGTTGGGCACGGCGATCAACGCGCTCGGGGTTGGGGGCTTCTGCTGTTGCTTCCGGCTGCTGCTGGCGCAGGCGGTAGTCACTGAGCCACTGACTGTAGTCCTCTAAGTCGCCGGCAAACGCTTGCACCCGACCTTCTGCGACCAGATACAACTCATCCACGGTGCTTTTGATTAAGTGACGGTCGTGGGAAACCAACAGTAGGGCGCCAGTAAACTCTTGCAGCGCCATGCTCAAGGCTTGGCGCATTTCTAAATCAAGGTGGTTGGTCGGCTCATCCAGTAGTAGCAAATTGGGTTTGCTCCAAGCAATCAGGGCTAAGGCTAAGCGGGCTTTTTCACCACCAGAAAAGTTCAGCACCGGTTCGGTGCAACGGTCACCACGGAAATCAAAACCGCCTAAGAAATCCCGCAGCACCTGTTCGCGCTCGTCGGGGGCAATGCGCTGTAAATGCAATAAAGGGCTGGCTTTTGAGTCTAGGGAGTCCAGCTGATGCTGAGCAAAATAACCAATGGATAAGTTTTCACCACGGGTTAGACGACCGGCTAACAGCGGTAAATCGCTCATAATGCTTTTGATCAGGGTTGATTTACCGGCGCCATTGGGACCCAGTAAAGCAATGCGCGCACCGGGCACCAGCTGCAGTTTTACCTTATTTAAAATAGGTTGTTCAGGGCTGTAGCCCAGTTGCCCTTCGCTGAGGTCGAGCAGAGGGTTAGAGGTTTTATCAGCTTCCCGAAACACAAAGTCAAAAGGTGAATCAAAGTGGGCAGGGGCTAACTCTTCCATGCGCTCTAGGGCTTTAATGCGGCTTTGTGCTTGGCGAGCTTTAGTGGCTTGTGCCTTAAAGCGACGAATAAAGCTTTCCATATGGGCGCGCTGTGCCTGTTGTTTCTCAAAGGCTTTTTGTTGTTGCATGATGCGTTCTGCGCGGGCCCGTTCAAATGCAGTGTAGCCGCCGCTATACAGAGTGAGCTTTTGCTGATCAACGTGAACAATATGCCCCACCACCGCATCAAGAAAATCCCGGTCGTGGGAGATCAGCAACAAGGTGCCCGGATAGTTTTGCAACCAGCCTTCCAGCCATAAAATGGCATCCAGGTCCAGGTGGTTGGTGGGCTCATCCAGTAGCAGTAAGTCTGAGGGGCACATCAGCGCTTGGGCGAGGTTTAA
>Ga0079226_10000137_pt1 | contig 45752 bp, 49 predicted proteins | sample Poulit2014_FD_76345 | JGI IMG/M metagenome (GOLD analysis project Ga0079226, IMG submission 76345) | Agricultural soil microbial communities from Georgia to study Nitrogen management - Poultry litter 2014 | ecosystem: Environmental > Terrestrial > Soil > Agricultural land | place: USA: Georgia...
ATAGGGGTGCATCATGGCAATTGTTAAATGCAAACCGACTTCTGCTGGCCGTCGTTTTGTCGTCCGCGTAGTCAACAAGGAGCTGCATAAAGGCGCTCCTTACGCACCACTGCTCGAGAAAAAGTCGAAGACTGGTGGTCGTAATAATAATGGACGTATTACCTCACGTCATATCGGTGGTGGTCATAAGCAGCATTACCGCATTGTGGATTTTCGTCGTAATAAAGACGGCATCCCAGCAACGGTAGAGCGCATTGAATACGATCCAAACCGTACGGCGCATATTGCATTATTGAAGTATGCAGATGGTGAGCGTCGCTACATTTTAGCCCCCAAGGGTGTGAGTGCTGGTGAGCAGCTGATGTCCGGTGCGCATGCGCCGATCAAAGCAGGTAACAGCTTACCTTTGCGTAACATTCCAGTGGGTTCTACAGTTCACGGTGTTGAGCTTAAGCCTGGCAAGGGTGCACAAATTGCACGCTCCGCCGGTACTTCAGCGCAACTCGTTGCTCGCGAAGGCGTGTACGTGACTTTGCGTCTCCGTTCCGGTGAAATGCGCAAGGTACTTGCAGAGTGCCGCGCTACATTGGGCGAAGTTTCGAATCATGAGCATTTCCTCCGCACATTGGGTAAGGCTGGTGCTACGCGCTGGTCAGGCATGCGTCCACGGGTTCGTGGTGCTGCTATGAACCCAATTGACCACCCACATGGTGGTGGTGAGGGTCGTTCCTCTGGTGGTCGTCACCCGGTTACACCGTGGGGCAAGCCAACCAAGGGCGCGAAAACTCGTTCGAACAAGCGTACCGATAACATGATCGTTCATCGCCGCAAATAATTAGAGGGATACGCAAGTGTCACGTTCTCTTAAGAAAGGTCCTTTTATCGATCTTCACCTATTGAAGAAGGTCGAAACGGCGGTGGAAAACAACGATCGCAAGCCAGTTAAAACTTGGTCGCGTCGTTCAATGATTCTGCCGCAGATGGTAGGTTTAACCATCGCTGTACATAACGGTCGTCAACATGTTCCCGTGCTTATTAACGAAGACATGGTCGGCCATAAACTTGGCGAATTCTCTGCTACGCGCACCTATCGTGGTCACGTGGCGGATAAAAAAGCCAGACGTTAAGAGGTATTAATGATGGAAGTTGCCGCAAAGCTATCGGGCGCCAGCATTTCTGCCCAAAAAGTACGTTTGGTCGCTGACCAGATTCGCGGAATGAAAGTAGAAGAAGCACTTAATCTTTTGACTTTCAGTAGCAAAAAAGCTGCTGCAATTATGAAGAAAGTGTTGGAGTCTGCGATTGCTAACGCTGAACATAACGAAGGCGCAGATATTGACGATCTTAGAGTCTCTACTGTGTTCGTTAACGAAGGTCGTTCGCTAAAGCGCATCATGCCTCGTGCCAAAGGCCGAGCTGATCGCATCGTCAAGCGGTCTTGCCATATCACTGTCAAGGTTGCCGACAAGTAACGGAGTTATCAGATGGGTCAGAAAGTACATCCCATTGGCATACGCCTGGGAATAGTCAAAGAACACACGTCTGTCTGGTATGCAGACCGCAAAAACTATGCGGATTATCTGAATGCCGACCTCGAAGTACGTGCGTATCTATTAGACAAATTAAAAAACGCGTCCGTTAGTCGTGTCGAGATTGCTCGTCCGGCGCAAACAGCACGTATCACCATTCACACAGCACGCCCCGGAATTGTTATCGGTAAGCGTGGTGAGGATGTTGAAAAATTACGTCAGGACCTGACCAAGAAAATGGGTGTGCCTGTGCACATCAATATTGAAGAGATCCGCAAGCCGGAACTTGACAGTATGTTAGTAGCACAGAGCGTTGCTCAGCAGCTGGAGCGTCGTGTGATGTTCCGTCGCGCTATGAAGCGTGCGGTTCAGAATGCCATGCGACTTGGTGCCCAAGGCATCAGAATCCAAGTGAGCGGTCGTCTTGGCGGTGCAGAAATTGCACGTACCGAATGGTATCGCGAAGGTCGTGTGCCCTTGCACACACTGCGCGCTGATATCGATTATGCGAACTACGAAGCTCACACCACTTACGGTGTGATTGGTGTCAAGGTTTGGATCTTTAAGGGCGAGGTCATTGGTGGCCAGCGCGAAGAACTGAAACCTACAGCACCAGCGCCTCGTAGAAAAGCTGCACGTTAAGGAGTACGCAAAATGTTACAACCAAAGCGTACGAAGTTCCGCAAGGCGATGACAGGTCACAACCGTGGCCTGGCACAGCGCGGTAGTAAAGTGAGCTTCGGCGAATATGGCTTAAAGGCCACTTCCCGTGGCCGCCTCACTGCACGTCAGATTGAGTCAGCGCGTCGTGCGTTGACCCGTCACGTAAAGCGTGGTGGTAAAATCTGGATTCGTGTGTTTCCGGACAAACCAATTACCAAAAAGCCCCTTGAAGTACGTATGGGTAAAGGTAAAGGTTCTGTTGAGTACTGGGTTTGCCAAATTCAACCTGGCAGAGTTCTGTACGAAATTGAGGGTGTTACTGAAGAGTTGGCCCGCGAAGCATTTGCTTTAGCGGCTGCTAAACTGCCGGTATCCACATCCTTTGTTAAGCGGACGGTGATGTGATGAAAGCTACCGAACTTCGTGAAAAATCAGTAGAGCAGCTGAACGAGCAATTGCTTGACCTGCTTCGTGACCAGTTTAATTTGCGCATGCAAAAAGCAACTGGACAGTTGACGCAGACTCACCTGCTGTCGCAAACGAAGCGTGATATTGCGCGAGTTAAGACTGTGCTCAAGCAGCAGAAGGCAGGTAATTAATCATGGCTGAAGCTCAGAATATCGTCCGTACACTGACCGGTTTTGTGGTTAGTGACAAAATGGACAAAACAATCTCCGTATTGATCGAGCGTCGTGTAAAGCACCCGATCTACGGTAAATATGTTAAACGTTCGACTAAGCTACACGCGCATGACGAGAACAATGAGTGCCGTACTGGGGACAAGGTCACGATCCGTGAAACTCGTCCGCAGTCTAAGACCAAGTCTTGGGCACTGGTTGAAGTCGTTGAACGCGTGGAAGTGGTCTAAGGGCCTAGGGTCGGAGAAATTTTATGATTCAGACTCAATCTATGCTCGATGTTGCTGACAACAGTGGCGCACGTCGAGTAATGTGTATTAAGGTCCTTGGCGGTTCACACCGTCGCTATGCCGGTATCGGTGACATTATTAAAGTTACCGTCAAGGAAGCAATTCCTCGTGGCAAAGTTAAAAAAGGCCAAGTCATGACCGCAGTAGTGGTACGTACCCGTTTTGGTGTGCGTCGTCCTGACGGTTCAATTATTCGCTTCGATGGTAATGCTGCCGTTCTGCTGAACACTAAGCATGAGCCAATCGGAACTCGTATCTTCGGGCCAGTGACGCGCGAACTTCGTAACGATAAGTTTATGAAGATTGTCTCACTTGCGCCTGAAGTACTATAGGAGTCGCCGTCATGCAAAAGATTCGTCGTAACGACGAGATCATCGTCATTGCCGGCAAGGATAAAGGCAAGCGTGGTAAGGTCCAGAAAGTACTGCCTGACAATCGTGTGATTGTCAGCGGTATCAATCTGATGAAGCGTCATACCAAGCCTAATCCAATGTCCGGAGTTCAAGGCGGTATCGTCGAGAAGGAAGCGCCGTTAAATGCTTCTAACGTGGCTATTTTTAACACTGAAACCAATAAGGCAGATCGTGTTGGTTTTAAGTTTGAAGATGGCAAGAAAATTCGTGTCTTCAAGTCAACCCAAAAACCGGTTGAAGCTTGAGGCTGCTAGGTAGATACCATGGCACGACTAAAAAAGATTTATCGGGAAGAAATTACGCCTAAGCTGAAAGAAGAATTGAAGCTTGCGAACGTAATGGAAGTTCCGCGTGTAACTAAGATTACACTAAACATGGGTCTGGGCGAGGCTGTGACCGATAAGAAAGTTATTGATCACGCCGTTGCAGACTTAGAGAAAATCACCGGCCAAAAGCCGGTGGTGACTTACGCACGCAAATCCATCGCGGGTTTTAAAATCCGTGAGGAATGGCCGATTGGGGTTAAAGTAACCCTGCGTAATGAAATGATGTATGAATTTTTGGATCGGTTGCTTTCGATCTCCTTGCCACGGACGCGTGACTTCCGTGGGCTGAACCCAAGGTCCTTTGATGGGCGTGGGAATTACAGCATGGGTGTCAGAGAGCAAATCATTTTCCCAGAAATTGATTATGATAAAATCGATGCGTTGCGCGGTCTAGATATTACTTTGACCACCAGTGCACGTAACGATGAAGAAGGCCGTGCATTATTGCGTGCTTTCAAATTCCCTTTCCGTAACTGAGGGTTAGCACATGGCTAAGAAGAGCATGATCAATCGTGAGCTGAAACGTCAGCGCACGGTAGCAAAGTACGCTGAAAAGCGTGCGGCGCTAAAAGCTATCATTGCCAATCCTGCTTCCAGCGATGAAGAGCGTTGGGAAGCACAGGTTGCATTGCAAAAACAACCCCGTGATGCAAGTGCTGCGCGCTTGCGTAATCGCTGCCGCATCACAGGTCGTCCGCATGGCGTATACCGCAAGTTCGGCTTAAGCCGTAACATGCTACGCAAAGCAGCAATGCGCGGTGATGTACCAGGCTTGGTTAAGTCCAGCTGGTAATAAATTTGACTCATAACTGAGTTATGAGTGTACAATTTACGAATCAAGCCCCACAGGGGCTTGATTCGTTTGTGCCTTATCAATTAGAATAACCGGCTCGCAGAGTCTTTATAGCTAATTGTTTTGCGAAAAATGGCCAACAAGGCCTTTAATTTTATGTATCAGGAGATACAAGCCCATGAGTATGCAGGACCCGTTGTCAGACATGCTGACTCGAATCCGTAATGCCCAGATGGCTGAAAAGTCAGTTGTTTCAATGCCTTCATCAGGCTTGAAGCAAGCAGTAGCAAACGTTCTTAAGGACGAAGGCTATATTGCCGATTTTCAGATCAGCAGCGAAGTTAAGCCGCTGTTGACCATCGAACTAAAATACTTTGAAGGCCGTCCGGTCATTGAAGAAATTAAACGTGTTAGCCGTCCTGGTCTACGCCAGTACAACTCGGCTAATGATCTACCAAAGGTTCGTGCAGGTTTAGGTGTAGCGATTGTATCCACCAGTAAAGGTGTGATGAGCGATCGTGCTGCCCGTGCTGCAGGAGTCGGCGGTGAAGTTCTTTGTAGCGTATTCTAAGGGAGAGAAGCATGTCTCGCATTGCTAATAATCCCGTCACGCTGCCAGCCGGTGTTGAGTTCAAACTTAACGGGCAAGAGCTTTCGGTGAAGGGCGCAAAAGGCGCTCTAGATTTGACTGTTCATCCATCTGTGGAAGTGACTCAGGGCGAAAATGAAGTCCGCTTTGCTGCGCGTCACGGCGATCAACAGTCTAAAGCTATGGCCGGTACCACCCGTGCTTTAGTGAACAACATGGTAACTGGTGTTACTGAGGGTTTTGAGCGCAAGCTGCAACTGGTAGGTGTGGGTTATCGTGCCCAGGCCAAAGGTAAAGTATTGTCTTTAGCACTTGGTTTCTCACACCCTGTTGAATATGAACTGCCTGAAGGTGTGACGGCTGAAACGCCAAGCGCTACCGATATCATTATCCGTGGTATCGATAAGCAAGTTTTGGGTCAAACAGCTGCCGAAATTCGTCAGTTCCGTCGCCCAGAACCATACAAAGGTAAAGGTGTGCGCTACGCTGAAGAAAACGTGCGCCGTAAAGAAGCTAAGAAGAAGTAGGGCTAGCAAATGAACGACAAGAAAGTTTCAAGACTGCGTCGCTCTCGCAAAGCACGTTTGAAGATGAACGAGTTACAAATGACTCGTCTTTGCGTGTTTCGCTCTTCGCAGCATATTTATGCCCAGGTCATTTCGGCCGACGGCAACAAAGTATTAGTTTCGGCTTCTACTTTGGATTCTCAACTGCGCGATGGAGCCACTGGCAACATCGAAGCAGCCAAAAAAGTAGGCCAGCTGGTCGCCGAGCGTGCGAAAGCAGCCGGGGTTGCCAAAGTGGCTTTTGACCGTTCTGGCTACAAGTACCATGGTCGTGTGAAAGCACTGGCTGATGCTGCTCGTGAAGGCGGGCTGGAGTTTTAAGTTATGTCAAATCACGAGCAAAGACGCGGTAACCGCGACGATAGCCGCGATGAGGGTTACATCGAGAAATTGGTGCAAGTCAATCGCGTAGCAAAAACCGTTAAAGGTGGTCGTATTTTCACTTTTACAGCACTCAGTGTTGTCGGTGATGGTAACGGACGGGTTGGTTTTGGCCGCGGCCGTTCGCGCGAAGTTCCAGCAGCGATTCAAAAAGCTATGGAAGCCGCGCGCCGCAATATGATTCATGTTGATTTAAATGGCGTTACCTTGCAGTACCCCATTAAATCAGTGCATGGCGCATCACGCGTGTTTATGCAGCCCGCTTCTGAAGGTACAGGTGTGATTGCCGGTGGTGCAATGCGTGCTGTGCTAGAAGTGGCTGGTGTTCAGGATGTACTTGCTAAGTGCTACGGTTCAACCAACCCAGTAAACGTTATTCAAGCAACGTTTAAGGGCTTGAAAGCCATGCAGTCACCTGATTCAGTTGCTGCTAAGCGTGGCAAAAGTGTCGAGGAGATTCTTTAACCATGTCACAAGCAACCGTTAAAGTGACTCTTGTTAAGAGCACGATCGGCCGTTTGGCTAATCACAAGGCTTGCGTGCGCGGGTTAGGCCTGCGCCGCATTGGTCACACTGTTGAAGTTCTGGATACGCCAGAAAATCGCGGCATGATCAATACAGCCTATTACTTGCTACGAGTGGAGGGCTAATCCATGCAGCTTAATGATTTAAGTGCTGCCCCAGGCGCCCGCCGCGCAAGACTGCGCGTAGGTCGTGGTATTGGTAGTGGCTCTGGTAAAACTGCTGGACGTGGTCACAAAGGTTTGACGTCTCGTTCCGGTGGTAAAGTAGCGCCAGGTTTTGAGGGTGGTCAACAGCCTCTTTATAAGCGCCTACCTAAGTTTGGTTTCACTTCACTAAAAGCTATGGATCGCGCAGAAGTTCGTACTTCTGAGTTAGGCATGGTGGATGGCGATGTGGTATCACTACAGTCTCTAAAAGATGCCGATATCATCGGTTTGCATGTAAAGCGCGTTAAAGTCATGTTGTCTGGTGACGTTACTCGTGCAGTTACTTTGCAAGGCATTGCAGTCACCAAAGGTGCGCGCAGTGCTATCGAAGCAGCTGGCGGAAAAATCGAGGAATAAATGGCTAAGCAAGGTTCTCTCTCTGCAATGAGTGGTAGCGGTTTGTCTGAATTATGGGCACGCTTACGTTTCCTATTCATGGCGATTGTTGTCTACCGTATCGGTGCACATATTCCTGTTCCAGGAATTAACCCCGATCGACTCGCAGACCTGTTTCGACAGAATGAGGGAACCATACTCAGCCTGTTCAATATGTTCTCAGGTGGTGCCCTAGAGCGCATGAGTATCTTTGCTTTAGGAATCATGCCGTACATTTCGGCATCGATTATTATGCAATTGATGACTGCGGTCAGCCCCCACTTAGAACAGTTGAAAAAAGAAGGTGAGTCTGGACGTCGTAAAATTGCCCAGTACACCCGATACGGCACTCTGTTGCTGGCATTTGTACAAGCCATCGGTATGTCCGTTGGTTTAGCCAGTCAAGGGGTCGCTTTTGCAACTGACTTCAACTTCTACTTTGTTGCTATCACCACTTTCGTGGCCGGCGCAATGTTTATGATGTGGTTAGGTGAGCAAATTACTGAGCGCGGTATTGGTAACGGCATCTCAATGCTGATTTTTGCCGGTATCGTGGCGGGTTTACCCGCAGCAATTGGCCAGTCTTTCGAGTCTGCCCGCCAAGGTGATATTAATATCTTCGCGCTAATTGCCATTGGTATGCTTGCCGTTGCAATCATTGGGTTTGTGGTGTTTGTTGAACGTGGTCAGCGCCGGATTGCGGTGCATTATGCTAAGCGCCAACAAGGTCGTAAGGTATTTGCCGCGCAAACCAGTCACTTGCCTTTAAAAGTGAATATGGCCGGTGTAATCCCAGCTATTTTTGCCAGCAGTATCTTGCTGTTCCCTGCTTCTCTAGGTCAGTGGTTTGGTCAGTCCGAGAGCATGACTTGGCTGGCTGATGTTTCGCAAGCGCTAGCACCAGGGCAGCCGTTGAATATTTTACTGTTTAGTGCGGGAATTATTTTCTTCTGCTTTTTCTATACAGCACTGATGTTCAACCCTAAAGATGTTGCTGAAAACCTCAAGAAATCCGGTGCGTTTATTCCGGGTATCCGTCCGGGGGAGCAGTCAGCACGCTACATTGATGGTGTGTTAACCCGCTTAACCACGTTTGGTGCCTTGTACATGACGGCAGTCTGTTTGTTACCGCAGTTCCTTGTGGTCGCTGCAAATGTGCCGTTTTATCTTGGCGGGACGTCGCTGCTGATCGTTGTTGTAGTTGTAATGGACTTCATGTCTCAAGTACAATCACACCTCGTTTCTAACCAGTACGATTCCCTGATGAAAAAATCCAACCTGCAAGGCCACGGTAGCGGCGGTTTGCTGCGCTAATAGGGTCTTTAGGTCATAGGAGTAAATGATGAAAGTTCGTGCATCGGTGAAAAAACTTTGCCGCAATTGCAAGATCGTACGTCGCGCAGGTGTCGTTCGCGTAATTTGCAAAGCGGAACCACGCCACAAACAGCGCCAAGGCTGATTGTGTAGTGCCCTTACCCCGAACAGCTAGTGCGCTGTTCGGTTGAATTAAAGTTATACAGCATTAGATCTTGCTTTCTATCTTGGCTTCCTGAAAGTAAGTAGCTGTCAATTGGAGTTACACTGAATGGCCCGTATTGCAGGCGTTAACATTCCGGATAACAAACATACTGTTATCTCGCTGACCTATATCTATGGTATTGGTCGGACAACTGCGCAGAAAATTTGCGCTGCAACTGGAGTTAATCCAGCGGCAAAAATTAAAGACCTCTCTGAAGAGCAGGTTGAGCAGTTGCGTGGCGAAGTTGCCAAGTTTAATACAGAAGGTGATTTGCGTCGCGAAATCAACATGAACATCAAACGCTTGATGGATTTAGGTTGCTACCGTGGTGTTCGCCATCGTCGTAGCTTACCACTCCGTGGTCAGCGTACTAAAACCAACGCGCGTACCCGTAAAGGCCCACGCAAGCCGATCCGTAGGTAGTCGGTATTGGTTTTCTAGATAGGAATTTGATTTATGGCTAAAGCAGCTGCTCGTCCTCGTAAAAGAGTAAGAAAGACCGTGGTTGATGGCATTGCCCACGTACACGCTTCTTTCAATAATACAATTGTTACAATTACCGACCGCCAAGGTAACGCTCTGTCATGGGCAACTTCAGGTGGTTCGGGTTTCCGCGGTTCGCGTAAAAGCACCCCATTTGCTGCACAGGTTGCAGCTGAGCGTGCTGGTCAAGCGGCTTTGGAATTCGGTTTGAAGAATTTAGAAGTCAACGTTAAGGGCCCAGGTCCTGGACGTGAATCAGCAGTCCGTGCTTTGAATGGTTGTGGTTATAAAATCTCAAGCATCACCGACGTGACCCCCATTCCACACAATGGATGCCGCCCGCCGAAAAAGCGCCGCGTGTAAATTAGGAGACAGTCAAAAATGGCTCGTTACTTAGGTCCCAAATGCAAACTGTCCCGTCGTGAAGGCACAGACCTCTTTTTGAAGAGTGGTTCACGCGCGATTGAATCTAAATGCAACATTGAAACAGCACCTGGCCAACACGGTCAGCGTCGCACCCGTTTGTCTGAGTACGGTACTCAACTGCGTGAAAAGCAAAAAGTTCGCCGCATGTACGGTGTTCTTGAGCGTCAGTTCCACAGTTACTACAAAGAAGCAGCGCGCCGTAAAGGTGCTACCGGTGAAAACCTGCTGCAACTTTTAGAGTCCCGCTTAGATAACGTTGTTTACCGTATGGGTTTTGGCTCTACTCGTGCAGAGTCACGCCAATTGGTTTCGCATAAGGCGATTACCATCAACGGTAAGACTGTTAACGTTCCGTCATACCAGGTTAAGGCCGGTGATGTTGTTGCGGTACGTGAAAAGTCAAGAAACCAATTACGTATTTCCCAGGCCCTCGAGTTGTGTGCCCAGCGTGGTCGCGTCGAATGGGTTGATGTAGATGCAGAGAAAAAGTCCGGTGTGTTTAAAAGCATTCCTGAGCGTAATGATCTGTCAGCCGACATCAACGAAAGCCTGATTGTCGAGCTCTACTCTAAGTAAGGGCTAGAAAATAGGTGTATCCATGCATATTTCGGTAAATGAGTTCCTGACCCCTCGTCAAATTAATGTTGACATGGTCAGTCCGACCCGCGCCAAAATTACGCTTGAACCTTTTGAGCGTGGTTTTGGACACACTTTAGGCAACGCGCTACGGCGTATATTGTTGTCTTCAATGCCTGGTAGTGCAGTTGTCGAAGTAGAAATCGATGGCGTTTTGCATGAGTACAGCGCTATTGAAGGGGTTCAAGAAGATGTCATTGAGATCCTTCTGAACCTCAAAGGCCTTGCAGTAATCATGCACGGTCGTGACGAAGCCACGTTAACTCTGAGCAAAAAAGGGCCGGGCGTGGTGACTGCTGCCGATATTAAGCTGGATCATGATGTGGAAATTGCCAATGGCGACCACGTGATTGCCAATCTAGCTGATAAGGGCGAGTTAAATATGAAGCTGCGTGTTGCACGTGGCCGTGGCTACGAATCAGCTGATTCTCGTTTTACTGACGAAGATGAAAGCCGTAGCATCGGTCGCTTACAACTGGATGCTTTGTACAGCCCTGTGCGTCGTGTTGCATACGTGGTCGAAAGCGCCCGTGTTGAGCAGCGTACTAACTTGGACAAGCTGATCATTGACCTTGAAACCAATGGCACTTTAGATCCAGAAGAAGCGATCCGTCGCAGTGCAACAATCTTGCAGTATCAATTAGCTGCGTTTGTTGATCTGGAAGCTGAGCCTGAAGAGGTTGAAGAGGAAGAGGAAGACGAGATTGATCCAATCTTGTTACGTCCTGTTGATGATTTAGAGTTGACCGTGCGTTCCGCGAACTGCCTCAAAGCAGAAAGTATTTACTACATTGGTGATCTGATTCAGCGCACCGAAGTAGAACTGCTGAAAACGCCGAACTTGGGTAAGAAATCCCTGACTGAAATCAAGGATGTATTAGCCTCGCGTGGTCTGTCCCTCGGTATGCGCCTTGATAATTGGCCGCCGGCAAGTTTGAAGAAAGATGATAAGGCCACGGCCTAATCGTCATTATCACTGAACCAGAGAGTTTGGTAAGGAATTGAATCATGCGTCATCGTAAAAGTGGCCGTCACCTAAGCCGTACCAGCGCCCACCGCAAGGCTATGTTCCAGAACATGGCAGTGTCGCTGTTCGAGCATGAGCTGATTAAAACTACATTGCCTAAAGCTAAAGAACTGCGCCGCGTTGCTGAGCCGTTAATTACTTTAGCCAAACAAGACAGCGCTGCGAACCGCCGTTTAGCATTTGACCGCACCCGCTCGAAAGAAGCGGTAGGTAAATTGTTTAACGAATTAGGTAAGCGTTATGAAACACGTCAAGGCGGATACCTGCGCATTATGAAATGCGGCTACCGTGCTGGCGATAATGCCCCTATGGCTTATGTTGAACTGGTTGACCGTCCGGTTGCTGGTGAAGTAGAAGCCGCAGAGTAAGTTGTAGTACAGTTCAGAAAAAACCGAGCCTAGAGCTCGGTTTTTTTATGGATAACGGCCATATGAGTTATGGGCTCATGGGAGCTGATTTTGCTCAGGCTGGGGTGTATTGTGTTGATGAGCTGTTGCAGTGGCGCCTAAAGCTGTTACACAGCATTACAGCGCAGGGTAGCAGTGCACCCTGTGCTATAATTTGCGTTTAGAGTTTGTCTTTTAAGAAGCGACCGGTATGTGAGTTGTCTAGTGCGGCAATTTGTTCTGGTGTGCCTGTGGCAATAATCTCACCTCCGCCAGAGCCGCCTTCTGGACCTAAGTCGATAATCCAGTCTGCAGTTTTGATCACATCCAAGTTATGCTCAATCACCACCACGGTATTGCCACGGTCGCGTAGCCGGTGCAGTACATCCAACAGCTGTTGAATATCCGCAAAGTGTAAGCCAGTGGTCGGCTCGTCAAGGATATACAGCGTTTGTCCAGTATCTCGTTTGGACAGCTCACGGGATAGTTTGACCCGCTGTGCTTCACCGCCCGATAGGGTAGTCGCACTCTGGCCTAGACGGATATAGGATAAGCCCACATCCATTAAGGTTTGTAGGCGACGGGCCAGCGCTGGAATGGGATCGAAGAATTCCCGAGCCTCTTCGATGGTCATGTCCAATACTTCATGGATAGTTTTGCCTTTATAGCGGATATCCAAGGTTTCACGGTTGTAACGCTTACCTTTACAGGTGTCACAGGCCACATAAATATCAGCTAAGAAGTGCATCTCTACTTTTATGACCCCGTCACCTTGGCACGCCTCGCAGCGGCCGCCTTTAACGTTAAAGGAGAAGCGGCCTGGGCTGTAACCACGGGCGCGTGATTCAGCGACACCAGCAAACAGCTCGCGGATCGGGGTGAAGATGCCAGTGTAAGTGGCTGGATTAGAGCGCGGTGTGCGGCCAATGGGGCTTTGATCAATATCCACCACTTTGTCCAGCAGCTCTAAGCCTTCTAATGAATCGTAAGGGGCTGCTTCAAGGGTGGTGGCTTTGTTCAGTTCAGTGGCCGCCAGTGGGTACAGAGTGTTATTGATTAAAGTAGATTTGCCTGATCCTGACACGCCGGTGATGCAGGTAAGCAAGCCTAAAGGCAGCTCAAGAGTAACGTTTTTTAGGTTATTGCCCCGTGCGCCAGATAAACGCAGCATTTTTTCTGGGTCCACCGCTGTACGTTCAGCAGGGTAAGTGATTTGCACTTTGCCTGACAGGTACTGCCCAGTCAGCGAGGCAGGGTTAGCCATTACTTCTTCTGGGGTGCCTTGGGCAACGATTTCACCGCCATGCACACCAGCCCCTGGGCCAATGTCCACCACATAGTCTGCCATGCGAATGGCGTCCTCATCATGTTCCACTACAATCACGGTGTTACCGATTTTGCGCAGATGATCCAGGGTGTTGAGCAGGCGTTCGTTATCACGTTGGTGTAAGCCAATGGAGGGTTCATCGAGGATATACATCACCCCCACCAGACCCGCACCAATTTGACTGGCCAGCCGAATGCGTTGCGCTTCACCGCCAGACAGGGTGTCGGCACTGCGGTTGAGGGTTAGATAGTTTAAACCTACGTTGACTAAAAACTTGAGGCGTGCGCTGATTTCATTGAGAATTTTTTCAGCGATTGCACCGCGCTTACCGGGCAGCTTGAGGACGTTAAAGTAATCGTATGCTTCACCAATGGGCATTTTAGTAATGCTGGGCAAGGTGTTTTCACCCACCCAGACGTGGCGGGCTTCACGGCGTAAGCGGGCGCCTGAGCAGTCGGGGCAGGCTTGGGTGCTTAAATATTTAGCTAAGTCTTCACGAACCGTATTGGACTCAGTTTCACGGTAGCGGCGCTCCAGATTCGGCACTATGCCTTCAAAGGGGTGTGAGCGTTTGACAATATCGCCGCGATCATTGAGGTAGCGGAACTCCACCGCAGTTTTTCCACTACCATGCAAAACCACCTGCTGGATGTCGTGCTCAAGTTCAGCAAAGGGTACATCAAGACTGAAACCGTACTGGTCAGCCAACGAGTTGAGCATTTGGAAATAATAGACATTGCGTCTATCCCAGCCACGAATGGCCCCTTCAGCAAGGGTCAGCTCACCATTGACCAGGCGCTTAGTATCAAAGAACTGTTTGTTCCCTAAGCCGTCGCAGCTGGGGCAGGCACCGGCTGGGTTATTAAAGGAGAACAGCTTAGGTTCCAGCTCACTGATGGCATGGCCACAATGTGGGCAAGCAAAGCGGGCTGAAAAGACCAGTTCTTCGCTGCCGTCATCATCCATGGAGGCCACTAAAGCGATACCATCGGTTAAACGTAGCGCAGTCTCAAAGGATTCCGCTAAACGCTGTGCTAAATCATCGCGAACTTTGAAGCGATCCACCACCACATCAATGGAGTGCTTTTTGTTCTTGTCCAGCTTGGGGAGGTCATCAATATCGCAAACCTGCCCATTGATGCGTAAACGCACAAAACCCTGTGCGCGCATTTCTTCAATAATGGAGACGTGCTCGCCGCGGCGTTCACGAATCACTGGGGCCAGTAGCATTAAACGTTTTTCAGCATCTTGGTTTAGAACGATATCAACCATTTGACTGACCGTTTGTGCTTCAAGGGGCACATGGTGGTCCGGACAATGGGGCACTCCGGCGCGAGCGTAAAGCAGACGCAAATAATCATAAATTTCGGTAATGGTGCCCACGGTGGAGCGCGGGTTATGCGAGGTGGATTTCTGTTCAATAGAAATCGCCGGCGATAACCCTTCGATAGTATCCACATCGGGCTTTTCCATCATCGACAAAAATTGCCGCGCATAGGCCGATAATGATTCCACATAACGGCGCTGGCCCTCGGCATACAAAGTATCGAAGGCGAGTGAGGACTTGCCAGAACCGGACAAGCCGGTGATTACAATCAACTTGTTTCTGGGTAAGTCGAGATCAATATTTTTTAAATTATGGGTACGAACCCCACGAACTACTATGCTATCCACTGGAATCCTAGCGTTACGAGAGTAAACAACTGAGTATACGGGTTAGAGGGATGCTGCGGCAAAGTCTTCTGCCTGATAGAATTACTCTTCTTGTTTTTGGAGGTGTCATGCACGACCCTAATAATGATGCAATGAATGCCCAAGAGCGTCGAGCCACTGGTGCCTTATCACTGGTGTTTGCTTTTCGAATGCTGGGCATGTTTATGGTGCTGCCAGTATTGGTGACCTATGGGCAAGATTTATCTGGTGCCACACCTTTTTTATTGGGTTTAGCAATCGGTGCCTATGGTTTAACCCAAGCGGTGCTGCAAATTCCTTTTGGGATGCTGTCCGACCGAGTGGGTCGGTTACCGGTTATTTATATTGGCTTGCTGATTTTTGCCGCCGGTAGTGTGCTAGCGGGGGTCTCTGATTCAGTATGGGGGGTGATTGCTGGGCGGGTACTGCAAGGTGCTGGAGCCATTTCTGCGGCAGTGATGGCCCTGTTATCAGATTTGACCCGCGAACAGCACCGCACTAAAGCCATGGCGCTGATTGGGATCAGTATTGGTATTTCATTTTCCGTAGCCATGGTGGTTGGGCCGTTAGTGACCCGGGCCTTTGGCTTATCAGGGCTATTCTGGTTCACTGCGGCAATGGCTATTGTGGGTATATTCATTATTGCCTTTGCTGTACCTAAACCAAACATGCAGTTGCTGCATCGAGAGTCAGGTGTGGTGCCAGAGGCATTTACCGACACCTTGCGTAATGCCGCGCTGTTGCGGTTGGATTTAGGCATTTTTGTACTCCACGCTTTGCTTATGGCCAGTTTTATTGCTTTACCTTTAGCACTGATAGAGCAGGGTGGGCTGCCAAAAGAAGAGCATTGGTGGGTGTATTTAATCGCGATGTTTATCGGTTTTTTTGCCATGTTGCCGTTTATTATCTATGGTGAAAAACAGCGTCAGATGAAGCGAGTATTTGTTGGGGCAATAGTGGTTTTATTGCTCAGTGAATTGTTCTTTTGGTGGTTTGGACACAACCTAACGCTGTTAGTGATTGGTACGGTCATCTTCTTCACGGCCTTTAACTTACTGGAAGCTACCTTGCCTTCACTGGTCAGCAAAATTGCGCCAGCAGGGGCCAAGGGAACAGCTATGGGGGTGTATTCCACCAGTCAATTCTTAGGTGCGGCCTTAGGTGGCATGCTCGGCGGTTGGTTGTTTAGCTTAGGCGGTTTGCCGGTGGTGTTTGCTGGTTGTGCTGGCCTAGCAGCGCTTTGGCTGGTGTTTGCTGCTAGTATGCAAGAGCCGCCTTATGTCACAAGCTTGCGTTTATCTGTGCCCGAAAAAGCCTTACAAGAAAGACAATGGTTAACAGCGTTAAGTTCACAAGCGGGCGTTCTGGAAGCTGTCGTGGTAGCAGAGGAAGCTGCTGTATATGTGAAGTTTGACACGCAAATTATAGATCGCGCAGCGGTTGAAAATTATTTAAAGTAAACCGATGCGCAGACCCTTTGGAGAATGAGATGTCACGTGGAATTAACAAAGTAATTTTAATTGGTAACTTAGGCGGCGACCCAGATACGCGTTTTTTACCCAATGGGAATGCGGTCACTAATATAACCTTAGCAACCAGTGACAGTTGGCGGGACCGCCAAACTGGCCAGATGCAAGAGCGTACTGAGTGGCACCGAGTAACCTTTTTCGGAAAAATTGCTGAAATTGCTGGCCAATATTTGCGCAAAGGTTCAAAAGTTTATGTGGAAGGGCGTTTGCAAACCCGTGAGTGGGAAAAAGACGGCATTAAGCGTTACACCACAGAAGTGATTGTTGACATGGGTGGCACCATGCAAATGTTGGATAGCCGTGGTGGTGGCGGTGAGCGTGCCCCCTTTGCTGGTGGACAGCAGGCGTCTCAGCCGCAATCACAGCAGCCAGCCCAGCAGCCTCAGCAGCAACAGCGTCCGGCACCTAGTGTGCAGCATGATGCACAGCCTGCTGCAGACTACGACAGTTTTGATGATGATATTCCGTTTTAGCGATAACCAGAGGCACAGGACTGTTAAGTTTATTAAATAATGTGATCTGAGGTTGTTACAACAACAGCTTATAAAAATAACGCTTAGGGGCTGATATGCAATTACGCTTGGTTTTGCTGGGTGGTGGTAACGCACTGGGAAAAGCTTTGGTGCGCTTGGGAGCAGAGGACGATATTTCTTTTCTTGCGCCTCGCCCAGAGCAGGGTGCATGGGATGCTGCCAGCTTAACCAGCTTAATGGATGAAGTGCGGCCTGATGCGGTCATTAACCTTGCCTACTACTATGATTGGTTTCAGGCAGGACGAGTGGATCCTGAGCGCTTTACGCCACAAGAGCGGGCGGTGGAGCGCTTAGCTCAATTGTGTAAACACTATGACTGCATTCTTTTACACCCGTCCAGTTATCGGGTGTTTGATGGGGTCAGAGCTACAGATTATAACGAAACCAGTGAGTGTAAGCCGCTCAGTCCACGTGGTCAAGCCTTGTTGCGCATGGAGCAAAGTGTTCGTGCATTGTGCTCCAAGCATATTTTACTGAGATTTGGTTGGTTGTTGGATGACAGTCCGGACAGTGTCTTGGGACGTGTTTTACAACGGGCGCAAGACCATGAGTTACTGGAAATGGCCGACGACCGACGTGGTAATCCCACGCCAGTGGAAGATGCAGCACGGGTTATCTTGGCGATTTTAAAGCAACTGGATTGTGCAGCACCTTTGTGGGGTACTTACCATTACGGTGGCCAAGAGGCAGCCACAGCACTGTCGGTGGCAGAAGCAATTTTAGCGGAAGCTAAAGCATGGCGACCAGAAATAAGTCAAACAGTGGTGGCGCGCGCCCATGCCAGTTTTGAGGATGCGGTGATTGAGCCGCAACATGGCGTACTGGATAACCGCAAAATCACCCATACTTTCGGCATTAAACCACGGGCTTGGCGCACCGGTTTGGCAGATCTATTGGACAGTTATTATCGGAATGTGTAACTGATTTAGTTTTGCACTAACGGAAGACTTTTCTTGGTGCAGAAAGCAGCTCGCTGCTAGGGCTCGCCTCTAAATTGCTGCTTAAAAACAAACTGGCAATTCTTTTTACAGTACAAGTAAAAACAGGCGCATTAAGCGCCTGTTTTGTATTGCGGGTTCTAAGATTAGAACTTGTAACCTAGACCAAGCATATAAACCCATGGTTTAACGTCGACGTTGACTTTGGCGCGGCCTAAAGTTTTATGGCTTGCGTAAGCAGTGGTGTCAATATCAATGTAACGCACTTGGCCGTTGAGCATAATGTTGTCGGTCAGCATGTAGTCAGCACCCACTTGTGCGGCCCAGCCCCAAGAGTTGTTGATATTTAGGCTGGTGAAATCTCGACCTGGTGCTTTAGCTGAGCTGCTAAGAGACTCGTCAAAGAACCAAGTGTAGTTAATGCCCGCACCCACATAAGGCTTAAATGCAGAGTTACTGTTCAGTGGGTAGTACACAGCGCTAAGGGTTGGTGGTAAGTGCTTAAAGCTACCCAGCTTGCCATCAGCAATACTACCGGTGTTCTTAATTTTTGCAGTATGCTTAAAAGGTGTTGCGGCCAGTAATTCCACCCCCCACTGGTCGGTGATCATATAAGCAAAGTTTAAACCCAGTTGGGTGTCGTTATCGATTGTTGTTTTACCACGTAAATTGCCAAGGGTGCCTAAAGTACCACGATCACCTTTCACACCAGAAGTGCTCTCATGGGTCTGAACAGTCACCGCACCAGCACGCACGATAATATCGCCGGCTTGGTGGGCATGAACTGAAGGTGCGGCAATGGCTAACGCCAAAGCTGACGCTGCAAATAAAGTTGTGCGCATAATATGCTCCATTGAATATGACACTAAGGATGTTGTTAAGAATTTTTATATTGGTTTGAGCGATGTTACGGAAGGGAACAGCTAGAGCTTTGATACAGGTCAACAAAGGCCGTGGTTGTTGCGACTTGATCATCATTAAAGGGTACTGCTGAGCGGGAAGTGTGACAGGCTGCACAAAATGGCCGTTGGCCTGTGGATGAGTTCAGTGAAAGCGTGCAGCGAGGACTGCCCATCAAATGAATTTGCTGCGCACTGAGGAAAAATGCAATCCACTGCAGCAATTAATTTCACAAAGCGGTAGACTTGCCGGCATATTTTTCTCTTACTCCGTTGGAGCGTTTCATGTCACGCACGAGTTTAAGTCGTTTCCTTATTGAACAAACACGTTCACATCAAACCCCAGCAGAGCTACGCTTTCTAATCGAAGTAGTGGCGCGTGCTTGTAAAATGATCAACCATCATGTGTCAAAAGGCGCACTGGGCGGTGTCTTAGGCAGTATGGGCACTGAGAACGTACAGGGTGAAGTGCAAAAGAAGTTGGACGTGCTGTCCAATGAAATTCTTTTGGAAGCCAATGAGTGGGGTGGTCACCTAGCTGGCATGGCTTCTGAAGAAATGGACAACGCCTACCAGATCCCAGGTAAATACCCTAAAGGGTCTTACTTGTTGGTGTTTGACCCTTTAGACGGTTCCAGCAACATCGATGTGAACGTCTCTGTGGGCACTATTTTCTCAGTATTACGTTGTCCAGATCGCAATGGTGATGAAGGCGATCTGGGTGAAGAAGCATTTTTACAACCCGGCACCGAGCAAGTGGCCGCAGGTTATGCCATTTACGGGCCACAGACCATGCTGGTGCTGACCTTGGGTAATGGTGTGAAAGGCTTTACTTTGGATTCTGAAATGGGTTCGTTTATTTTGACCCATGATGATATTCAAATACCTGAGCAAACTGCTGAATTTGCTATCAATATGTCCAACCAGCGGCATTGGGAAGCACCGGTGCAGCGTTATGTGAGCGAATTGCTGCAAGGTGAAGAAGGCCCGCTAGAGAAAAACTACAATATGCGCTGGATTGCTTCAATGGTTGCCGATGTGCACCGTATTTTGACCCGCGGCGGCATTTTTATGTATCCCCGTGATGCCCGTGAGCCAGAGCTGCCCGGTAAACTGCGCTTGATGTACGAAGCCAACCCGATGTCCTTTATTGTTGAGCAAGCTGGGGGCATTGCTACCAATGGTCATCAACGTATTATGGATATTGAACCCAGCTCGTTGCACGAGCGGGTTGCGGTGTTTTTAGGCTCGAAAGAAGAAGTCGAGCGTGCCACTGCTTATCATGCAGAATAAAAAATAAAAGTCTCACAGCCAGTCTTTAGGATCCTAAGGCTGGCTGTTCAGTATTGATCTGTATCAACCTTCTTGTCGTTTTTTCACACTGCTGTGGCCTGCTCAAAAGACTTAAAATAGCCCTGTAACACCCGTCAATCATGGGTTTGTGTACATATGGCAGTATATAAAGAAAAAATAAAAATTTAGCTATGACTTTGGTCAAGAGGCAAAATGCCGCAGTTTTGCTATGCTCGCTAGAAGTTAACCAAGTACTAAGGCGAAGCTATGCAGGGGATTTACCGCGATCATTTACAACAAAAATTAAAAACAGCAGTGCCTTGGTTACTGGCCATGTTCGCACTGTTATTGATGAACTTATCCGTAGCCCATGCCAGCACTTTAACCGCACTGGAAAAAGGGCGGATTGCCATTGCTTTCCCGCAAGCAGGCACCATTACTGAACCAGAAGGCGAATATCAAGTTAGAGAAATTTACTCAGGCGATGAGCTGCTTGGCTATGCTTATCAAACTATTGATGTGGTAGATATTCCGGCCTATTCAGGCAAACCGATTAATCTGCAAGTGGTGCTCGACCCGCAAGGGGTCATTAAAGATGCCTATGTTCTCAAACATGAAGAACCTATTCTGTTAATTGGTATTCCAGAACAAAAACTGCATGACTTTGCTGCCGAATACGAAGGTATTCAGGTGGAACAACGGGTGGTGATTGGTCGCTCTAGAGATGAAGCAGCCATCACCATTGATGCGGTTACTGGGGCAACGGTAACGGTGATGGTGGTTAACGAAGCCATTATGCGTTCTGCGCACCGTGTGGCGGTATCCCTCGGCTTAGTCAAAGCCCATGCACAAATTAAAAGTAAACCTGCCATTGTCTTGATGGATCAATACGAAAAGGCCAGCTGGACCACTTTAACTGGTGATGGCTCGATTCGTCGGTTATTACTCAGCCGTGGTGAAGTGGACGATGCCTTTGTTGGTAGCGAAGCTGAAGGTGTTGATACAGCCAGTCCTGAGCAGCGTGATGACACCTTTATTGACCTCTATGTTGCCGAATTAAACCCACCCACCATTGGTCGCAACCTGCTGGGCGACACTCAGTATCAAAACTTAATGGATCAACTGGAACCTAATGAGCATGCCATTGTGGTGATGGCCAATGGTGAGTATTCATTTAAGGGGTCGGGCTATGTGCGTGGCGGTATTTTTGACCGCATCCAGTTGCGTCAATTTGGTGATGTGATCAGTTTCCGTGATTTGGATTACACCCGCCTTAATGATGTGTACGCCGAAGGGATGCCCAACTTCAGTGAAATGGGCATCTTTATTGTGCGTCCACAATATGCTTTTGATTCTGGTTCCGACTGGAGTTTAGAGCTGTTAGTGCGCCGGCAGACCGGCCCAGTTAGCGGTATCTTCACCAGCTTTGAGCTGAACTATCAAATTCCAGAAGCCTATATTGAGCGCCCACCTCTGACTGCCTCTGAGCAAGCGGCGATTGATGAGGCTAACCGTCCTTTGTGGCTCAATATTTGGTATCAAAAAACCTTCCAGATCAGCGTGCTGGGGGTGGCTTTGGCAGTGTTGGTGGCGATCTTGTTCTTCCAAGATTACCTGGCGCGTCGGCCTAAGTTATTAAAGTGGATCCGCATGAGCTACTTAACCTTTACCGTGGTGTTTATCGGTTGGTATGCCCTGGGACAATTGTCGATTGTTAACGTACTGACTTTTACCCAGTCGATTATGCACGACTTCAGTTGGCAGCTGTTTTTAAGTGATCCCGTGATCTTTATCCTGTGGGGCTTTACCGCGGCCAGTATTTTGCTGTGGGGGCGAGGAGTGTTTTGCGGTTGGTTATGCCCATTCGGCGCCTTGCAAGAGATCATCAACGAAATCGCCCGCAAGATTAAAATCCCCCAGTACGAATTACCATTTGCTGTGCATGAACGGCTCTGGGCGATTAAATACATCATTTTATTGGTGCTGTTTGGTATCTCCCTAGAGTCCATGACTGCTGCAGAACAGTATGCAGAAGTGGAGCCTTTTAAAACTGCGATCACTTTGAAGTTCAGTCGCGAGTGGTGGTTTGTGCTCTATGCAGTGATCTTGTTAGTGATCAATATTTTCACCCGCAAAGTCTATTGCCGCTATATCTGCCCACTGGGCGCAGCCTTAGCAATCCCGACTAAATTGCGTTTATTCGATTGGCTCAAGCGCCGCAAAGAATGCGGCACCCCTTGCCAGTTATGTGCTGTTGAGTGTGAAGTGCAGGCGATTCATCCGGATGGCACTATCAATGCCAACGAGTGCCACCATTGCCTTGACTGCCAAGTGACCTACTACAATGAGGACCGTTGTCCTCCTTTAGTGGCGCGCAAAAAACGGCGCGAGCGTACTAAAGCCGCGCCCACTCAAGAGCCACAAGTTATTCCGGCCGTCCAGCTGGAAACTTCGTCTTAATTCCGTCCAAATTAAGACACCTAACCAAGGAGATGTATCTGTCATGAGTGATAAAAAAACTACAACAGAGCTAGAAAAAGAGAAAACGGGTTTAAGTCGGCGCGGGTTTCTTGGCGCCACAGCCGTTACTGGTGCTACTTTAGCCGGTGCCACAGCAATTGGTTCTTCGGTGATGAGCCGTGAAACCTGGGCTGCTGCAGTTAAAGAAGCTAAAAATAAAACCCACGTTGCGCCCGGCGAGTTGGATGATTACTACTGCTTTTTAAGTGGTGGTCACCAAGGTGAAGTACGCGTATTGGGCTTGCCGTCCATGCGTGAAATCATGCGTATTCCAGTGTTTAACGTGGACAGTGCTACCGGTTGGGGTATTACCAACGAAAGTAAGGCCATTTTAGGCGACAGCGCTAAATACTTAAATGGTGACTGTCACCACCCGCATATTTCTATGACGGATGGTAGTTACGACGGTAAGTACTTGTTTATTAACGATAAAGCCAACACCCGTGTTGCGCGGATTCGTTTAGACATTATGAAGTGTGACAAAATCACCACCATTCCAAACGTACAAGCCATTCACGGTTTGCGCTTACAGAAAGTGCCCCATACTAAGTATGTATTCTGTAACGCTGAGTTTATCATTCCGCATCCGAACGACGGTAAGCTGATTGATAATCTTGATGCTGCTGAAAAGTTCACCATGTATAACGCCTTAGATGCGGAAACCATGGAAGTGGCTTGGCAAGTGATTGTCGACGGCAACCTGGATAACACCGATGCCTGCTACACAGGTCGCTTTGCCGCAGCAACCTGCTACAACTCAGAAGGCGCCACTGATATTGCCGGTATGATGCGTAATGAGCGGGACTGGGTAACCATTTTTAATATTCCTCGCATTGAAGAAGAAATTAAAAAAGGTAATTTCATCACCCTAGGTGATTCTAAAGTGCCTGTGGTTGATGGCCGTAAAAAAGATGGCAAAAACAGCCGCGTGACTCGTTATGTGCCGGTTCCGAAAAACCCACACGGTTTAAACACTTCACCGGATGGTAAGTACTTCATTGCCAACGGTAAGCTGTCACCGACTTGCACCATGATCGCCATTGATCGACTCGATGACCTGTTCGATGATAAATATGCCGATGAGCGTGATGTGGTAGTGGGTGAGCCCGAACTGGGTCTAGGGCCATTGCATACCACTTTTGATGGTCGCGGCAATGCTTACACCACCCTGTTTATTGACAGCCAAGTGGTTAAGTGGAATATGGAAGAAGCGGTTCGTCACTACAATGGCGAAGATGTGAACTACATTAAGCAAAAGCTTGATGTGCACTATCAGCCTGGCCATAACCACGCGTCTTTAACTGAAACTAAAGATGCCGATGGCAAATGGTTGCTGGTACTGAGTAAGTTCTCTAAAGACCGTTTCTTACCGGTGGGTCCATTACGTCCAGAAAACGATCAGCTGATTGATATCTCTGGTGATGTCATGGAAATTGTCCATGATGGACCTTCATTCGCTGAGCCCCATGATGCGATTATGGCGCGCCGTGATCAGATCAAAACCAAAAAGATTTGGGAGCGTGATGACCCATTCTTTGCGGAGACAGTGGCACGTGCTAAGGCCGACGGTATTACCTTAGAAACGGACAACAAAGTGATCCGTGACGGTAATAAAGTTCGTGTCTACATGACCTCGATCGCTCCGTCCTTTGGTATGAGCGAGTTCACTGTAAATCAAGGTGATGAAGTCACGGTGACGGTCACCAACTTGGATATGATTGAAGACGTAACCCATGGTTTCTGTATGGTAAACCACGGTATCAGTATGGAAATCAGCCCACAGCAAACATCCTCAGTGACCTTTACTGCGGATAAGCCGGGTGTGTTCTGGTACTACTGCAACTGGTTCTGCCACGCACTGCACATGGAAATGGTCGGTCGTATGCTGGTTAAGCCTGCATAAGTCCGCAAGCAATAGCCAACGGTGCCCTGTACAGGGCGCCGTTTTGCTCTTAACAAGGGAGTTGCAGATGCAGTTTAGACAACAGGAAACTCGATGGTGAGAACGCTGAAAGTGACGCTTCATGTCATACTTTGCACATGGGCACTGGGTTTAATAGCTCCAGCTTACGCAGATGAACAAGTGCCAGAATCATTACGAAATGTACAGCTGCATGAAATACAAGCCGCGCCAGACGCGGATTTAACCCTACAATCCATTAACCAACTACCCCTCGAAAAAGTCTCTGCAGGCCACTGGCGTTTACCAGCCGGTGACTATCTCGGACCTTTTGTGATTGATCAATCCATTACCTTAGAATGCGCCAATGGTGCTAATTTGCGTGGCATTGGACAGGGTAATACGCTAAATATTCGAGCACCAGATGTCACCTTGCAAGGCTGTGATATTAGCCAGTGGGGCAATAATCTCACGCAAATGGATGCCGGTATTTTTGTAGAGCGCACCGCAAAAAACGCGCACATAGAAAATAATTATTTACACGGCCAAGGTTTTGGCGTGTGGGTGGACGCAACCCATAACGTCTCCATTATTAATAATAAAGTGCAAGGCGATGTAAACTTGCGCAACCAAGATCGTGGTAATGGGATTCACTTATTTGCCGTGCGCTTTGCTACGGTCAGTGGCAATGAAATTTGGCACACCCGTGATGGTGTGTATATTGAAGCGGCCAATGACAATATTATTCACGATAACGATATCCGTGATTTGCGTTACGGCATTCACTATATGTTTTCTAACCGTAACCAAGTGACCCAAAATCGTACCACCCGCACCCGTACTGGCTATGCCTTGATGCAAAGTCGCCAATTAACGGTGACTCATAACAGTTCTGACCATGATCAAAATTATGGCATCTTGATGAATTACATCACCTATTCAACCATAGAAGACAACTTTGTTACTGCGGTGCAGCCCGGTTCAGGCGATGGCGTGCATATCAGTGGTGCAGAAGGTAAAGCGCTGTTTATTTATAACTCGTTATTCAACACTTTAGTACGTAACCATTTTGAGCGCAGTGCGCTCGGTATTCATTTAACTGCAGGCTCAGAAGATAACCGTATTTATCACAATTCTTTTGTGGGTAACCAACAGCAAGTGAAATATGTCGCCATTCGTCATCAGGAGTGGTCCCATGAAGGTAAGGGCAATTACTGGAGTGATTACCTAGGCTGGGATCGCGATAGCGATGGCGTGGGTGATGTGGCCTATGAGCCCAATGATAACGTGGATCGTTTATTGTGGATGTACCCACAAGTGCGCTTGTTAATGCACAGCCCAAGTATTGAGTTATTGCGTTTAGTGCAACGGGCATTTCCAGTGGTTAAATACCCCGGTGTGCAAGACAGTTACCCATTGATGCGACCCGTTGCGCGCACTGCCCCTCTTTCATCAGGAACAACAGAATGAATGCTGTAGAACTGCATAATGTCTATCAGCAGTATGGCGCCATGGCTGTACTGGATAATATAAGTTTAACCTTGGCAGAAGGCGAAGTCATGGGCCTGTTTGGCCATAACGGTGCTGGAAAAACCACCACAGTACGCTTGATTCTTGGTTTATTACAGGCCAGCAGTGGTGACGTTCGGGTCTTGGGTGGTACCCCAGGGGACAGCGATGTTCGTCGACAAATCGGTTTTCTTCCTGAAAATGTGATGTTTTATCCACAGCTGACCGGGCGTGAAACACTGCAGCATTTTGCCCGTCTAAAAAGTGCTTCTAAGCAGCAAGTGGACGAGCTGCTGGAGCAAGTGGGTTTAGTGGCGGCCAGTTCAAAGCGCGTTAAAACCTATTCCAAAGGTATGCGGCAAAGACTGGGTCTGGCTCAAGCCTTACTGGGGCGACCACGTTTATTGCTGTTGGATGAACCTACGGTGGGTTTGGACCCCATTGCCACTCAAGAGTTGTATCAGGTGATTGGTCGTTTGCGCAGTGAAGGCACCAGTATCATCATTTGCTCCCATGTGCTGCCTGGAGTTGAACCCTATATTGATCGTGCTGCGGTATTGGCACTCGGCCGCATGGAGGCGGTGGGCAGTTTGCAGGAATTGCGCACTCAGGCCAAATTACCGGTACGCATTCGCGTGGCTGGCCTGAATGCAGAGCAGCTGTCTGACCCTGCAGTGCAAGAGATCCGCAGTTTGCATGCTGATTGGCATGAGCTGTTTGTAGCTCCCGACGATAAATTGGCCACCCTGCAGCGGGTGCTGCAGCTACAGCCGCAAGATATTGAAGTGCAGGCCGCCACTTTAGAGGATCTGTACGGCTATTACATGGAAAAAGCGGGTGCATTAGGTGTTGCAGGAGTACAACAATGAATCAGGTATGGAATATTGCCCGCAAAGAACTCAGTGACGGTTTGCGTAACCGCTGGATGTTGGCGATCAGTTTAGTGTTTGCTCTGTTGGCCGTGGGTATTGCTTGGTTTGGTGCCGCAGCCTCAGGTCAGGTGGGTTTTACATCAATTCCCGCCACCATTGCCAGCTTAGCCAGCTTGGCCACTTTCTTGATGCCGCTTATCGCCTTATTGCTGGCTTATGATGCCATTGTTGGCGAAGAGGAGGGCGGCACTTTAATGTTGTTGCTGACTTATCCACTGAGTCGCGGGCAGATTTTGCTGGGCAAGTTTGTTGGTCATGGGATGATTTTAGGCTTAGCCACCTTGATTGGTTTTGGTTGTGCGGCATTGGCGATCGCAGTGTTGGTGCCTGATATTGAGCTGGGCACTTTAATTTGGGCGTTTACCCGTTTTATTATTTCATCCACTTTGCTGGGTTTGGTGTTTTTAGCCTTAGCTTATGTACTCAGCAGCAGTGCCAATGAAAAATCCACCGCCGCAGGTTTGGCCTTGGGCTTGTGGTTCTTATTTGTGCTGGTGTTTGATTTGGCTTTATTGGCGATTCTAGTGATTAGCGAAGGCTCATTTAATCCTGATGCCTTGCCGTGGCTATTATTGCTCAATCCGGCCGACATTTATCGTTTGATTAACTTGGCCGGCTTTGAATCTTCCACCAGTACTGTGGGGGTGATGGCGTTAGCCGGTGATTTACCAGTGAGCAGTAGCGTTTTGTGGGGCTGCTTAGTGGGTTGGGTTGGGGCGTCGTTAGCCTTAGCGCATTGGATGTTCTCCCGGCGGGCTGCTTAATTTAATAAAAAATGGGGTTAAGATGATGAGTGTACTTAGACTGCCAATGCGCTGGTTGTGGTTATTAGTGATCAGCATTGGACTCGCTGCCTGCAGCGATGAGCATGAGGCTACAGCTGTTGATGTATTACAAGGGCCAGTGGCATTTGAGTCCGGTGAAGAGTGCCATGTGTGTGGGATGATAATCACCGAATACCCTGGCGCTAAAGGGCAAATCATAACCAGTCGAGATAAAGCGGTGCACAAGTTTTGCTCCACGCAAGATATGTTGAGCTGGTGGCTGCAGCCTGAAAATCAGCATCTACAAGCAGAAATCTATGTGCATGACATTGCTAAAACCCCATGGGATCAGCCACAGGATGAGCATCTGATTGATGCCCGCAGCGCTTGGTATGTGCTGGGTTCCAACTTACAAGGCGCCATGGGTCCTTCTTTAGCCACTTACAGTGACCGAGCAGTGGCTGAGTCAGTGGTTGCTGCACAAGGTGGCCGGGTGCTGAGTTGGGATGAGTTGGATATGGGTGTCTTGCAGGAGTTGGCCATGGCAGGTCATGAACATGCAGCGCAACATGCCGAGCATTTACGCCAAGCGCATGGTGTTGATGAGCATACAGATGAGCACGCGCCAGCTATGGACATGCCCCGCGAAGAATAAAATAACAGCTGTATTACAATTCAAACACTCAATCGGCTATTAGGGCGATTGAGTGTTTGTCGTTATGCCGGGTTTGAATTGAGAAGGCAGTGTTAAAGTTTTTGAAAATCAAGGTGAGTTGAGGGCAGCGTGAGAGCATTATTGCAGAGGGTCAGTCAAGCAAGTGTCAGCATTGCCGCTAGCGAAGTGGCGCGTATCGAGCAAGGCTTGTTGGTTTTTGTTGCCGTACAGCCAGAGGATAGTCAGCGGGATGTCGAAAAACTGCTGCATAAAATACTCAATTATCGGGTCTTTGCTGATGAGCAAGGGCGGATGAATAAGTCATTGAGTGACATCCAAGGCGGCTTGTTATTGGTGTCGCAATTTACTTTAGCAGCCGATACCCGCAGTGGTTTGCGCCCCGGGTTTTCAACAGCCGCGTCGCCCGCGCAAGCAGAAGCTTTATTTGATCAGTTGGTCACTATGGCGCAGCAACAGCATGCTGATGTGCAGTGCGGTCAGTTTGCTGCTGATATGCAAGTGCAGCTAATTAACGATGGGCCAGTAACCTTTATGCTGGAAGTTTGAAATAGCCTTGGTTTTAATGGCGTTGCGCAGCCTGCTCTAAGCCTGAGCAGGCTGCGCTTAACAATAGCGCATTGCAGAAACAGTTAAAGGCCAGTTTAGCTGGCCTGTAGGTAGGCTACTTCCTAGCCTTCAATAAACGCAAACTATTGAGTATCACCAATAAGCTGGCGCCTAAGTCGGCAAACACCGCCATCCACATGGTGGCTTGTCCGGCAATGGCTAAGATTAAGAACAGCACTTTGATGGCAATGGCAAAGCTGATGTTCTGCTTCAGAATAGTCGCAGTGCGCTGAGATAAGCGAATAAACTGCGGGATTTTGCGTAAGTCGGCATCCATTAAAGCGATATTAGCGGTCTCCACTGCGGTGTCTGAGCCTGCCGCTGCCATAGCGAAGCTGATATCGGCTTGCGCCAAAGCGGGGGCATCATTGATACCATCACCCACCATGCCAACCACTTGTTGCGCATTATGTTGCAGCTGCCGGATATGCTTGAGCTTGTCTTCAGGCAACATTTCACCCGTGGCTTGCTCAATCCCGACCTGCGCGGCAATGGCATCCACGGTGTGTTGGTTATCGCCGCTGAGCATTAACGTATGCACGCCCTGCTGATGTAAGTGGCGAATGGCATCAGCGGCTTGTTCGCGCAGGGTGTCGGCCACGGCAAAACAGGCGAGCACAGCTTGTTCGCTGGCCAGCATCACCACGCTTTGCCCTTGCTTTTCGAGGGTTTCAAGCTGCTGCTTCAGGTGTTCTGAGTCAATCTTGAGTTCTTTAAGTAAACGCCGATTGCCTAAAAAGTAGCGTGTGCCATTGATCACTCCGCTGCTACCGCGACCCAGTAAGGCTTGAAAGTCATCGACTTTATGGTGGCTGTCTTGCTGATCGCTGAAGGCGCTGGCAATTGCCAGTGATACTGGGTGGTCGGAGTGCACAGCAAGGCTAGCAGCCAGCTGCTTGATATCCTTACCAGCATCACCGAATAGCAGCGTTTGCGTTACAGTCGGCGTGCCTTGCGTCAAAGTACCGGTTTTATCAAAAGCAATGGTGGTAAGGGACTTGCCTTGCTCTAAAAACACCCCGCCTTTAATTAAGATACCTTGTCGTGCAGCTTGGGTCAGCGCACTGACCACTGCAACTGGGGTGGATATCACCAGTGCACAGGGGCAAGCAATCACCAATAAAACTAACGCTTTATATAGCCAATCTATCCACAGTGCGCCGAAGAAGAGCGGCGGTATGACAGCCACTAAACAGGCAATGGCCACCACAATGGGGGTGTAAATTTTGGCAAAGCGATCAATAAAGCGCTGGGTAGGCGCTCGGCTGGCTTGCGCCTCTTCTACCGCATGAATAATGCGTGCCAAGGTGGAATTGTCGCGGGTAGCGGTGGTGACATATTCCAACGCCCCCTGCATATTGATAGTGCCTGCAAATAAAGGACTGTCGATGCTTTTTTCCACCGGTAAACTTTCCCCGGTGATGGGGGCTTGGTTGACAAAGGAGCGACCGCTGACCACGGTGCCATCCAGTGGCACCCGCTCTCCGGGTTGTAAACGTACACGGCTGCCGATGCTAACCTCTTCCGCCGGGCTGGCTTGCCATGTGCCGTCCAGCAATACCTGTGCTGTTTCTGGAGCCAACTCTAAAACACTGTGAATGGCATAGCGGGCGCGGTCCAGTGACTTGGACTCAATCCATTCAGCTAAGGCAAATAGAAAAGTGACCATGGCGGCTTCTGGCCAATGGCCAATAAATAAGGCACCAGTGACCGCAATGGTCATCAGCGCATTGATGTTTAGATTGCCGTTACGAATGGCGACCCAGCCTTTTTTTAAGACTGGCCAACCAACCGTGGCCAGCACCACTAGGGTGAGCAGCACTACCCAGCCGTGTGCAGCAACGTTTGTCCATTCGAGTACTTCTGCGCCAGTGGCGGCGAGCCCCGCAACAGCTAAAGGCCAGATCGGTTGCTTAACGGGCAACGCGGTGTTGTGGTCGTCGTGTTGAATTTCAGGGTTAAAGCCTAAACTGCGCAAGCCTTGAACAATGCTATCCAGTGCATGTTCAGCATGGCTGACTGTAAGTTGGCGGCGCATAAGGTTAAATTCCACTGCACTGATATCAGTTAAAGTGTCGAGCTTGCTGCGAATCAGTTGCTCTTCAGTGGGGCAGTCCATCTCGTTAATAATAAAACGACTATTGATATGACTGGGATCTTTGCTTGCCGCTGTTGCAGGTGCAGCTTGCGCATCATTTAGACCACAGTCTGTTCTGCAAGATTTCATAGGTGCTCCCCATTAAAATATTAGATGCATTGATTTAAAACCCTGTAGTGGCTACAGAGTCAAGGGCAAGGTGGATGAAATCGATTTTCACGGCTGGAAATAAGTCTAAATTTTGCTGTTATAAGCTTTTCGGGATGATGATTAACAGTTGCTTAATGGTGCAACTGTTAGACTGTAACTATGGGTTATGAAACAGGCGCTGAGGAGGGTTTAAACGTGCGAATCGGTGAGTTAGCGCAACAGGCTGGGGTTGCAGTGGAGACCTTACGTTACTATGAGCAGCAAGGCTTACTGGCCAAGCCTGCGCGCAGTGCGGCCAACTTTCGTATCTACACCGCGCAACATGTTGAACAGTTGGCATTTATTCGCCAGTGTCGGCTGCTTGATTTGTCCCTTGCAGAGATCCGTGTACTGTTAGGCTATAAAGCAGCTCCAGAGCAAGCTTGTGGAGAAGTCAATCGCTTGCTGGATCGACACATTGTTGATGTGCAAGAGCGTATTCAAGAGTTACAGGCTTTAGAAACCCATTTGTTGCGTTTGCGTGAGCGCTGCACTACAGAACAGGCAGCAATGGAGTGCGGTATTTTACAGGAGTTATCACAGCCTTTAGCGGCAGCCGGCATGCCTTGCCAACTCGGCTGTGAGCAGGCTTGTGCGGTACATAATGTCAGTGCTGGGACTCAACAACCTAAACACTTAAAATAATAAGCGATACCCGCTTGTTTAACTTTACTGCTGTTTGCTGTGCTTGTCAGGTGAGCAGTGCAGCAAACCGTGCTAGCGAAGAGATGTCATTGATGAAGCGACTTTTTAAGTGCTGGGTTTGGGTCATTACGTGCTGTTTACTAGGTACTGCATGGGCGCAGCCGCCAATTGATTCTGAGCGGGAGCGGGTTGGGCTGGTGTTGTCCGGTGGTGCAGCCCGTGGCCTTACCCATATAGGTGTACTCAGGGCATTAGAAGAGCAAGGGATTGTAATAGATGCCATTGCCGGTACCAGTATGGGTGCGGTAGTGGGTGGTTTATATGCTGCAGGTTATAGTGTGGCCGAGCTTGAGCAGCTGGCCATTGAGTTGGATTGGCAACAGGCGCTCAGTGATGCTCCAGCCCGTAAAAATATTCCTTTCCGGCGCAAACAAGATGACCGCGACTTTTTAGTTAAACAACAAATCAGCATCCGTGATGATGGCCGCTTGGGATTACCTTTAGGTGTCTTGCAAGGGCAAAACCTGGTGCTGTTATTGGAAGCGTTATTTGCTCGTGCTGGCGCAGTTGAGCATTTTGATGAACTGCCTATTCCTTTTCGTGCTGTGGCGGCAGATATTTCCACTGGTGAGGCTGTGGTTTTTTCAGAAGGGCATTTAGCTCTAGCAGTGCGCGCCAGCATGTCGATCCCTGCACTGCTGACTCCGGTTGAAGTGGATGGCCGCTTATTGGTGGACGGTGGGATTGCCAATAATATCCCAGTGGATATCGCCAGACAGATGGGCGTGGACCGAGTAATTGTGGTGGATATAGGCTCGCCGCTAGCCAGTACTGAGTCTTTGCAAACGGTGTTTAATATCTTAAATCAATCGGTGGCCTTGCTGACCCGCGGCAACTCAGAAGTACAATTAGCCACCTTGCAAGCCCATGACATTTTAGTACAGCCGGATTTAACGGGCTTTGGTGTGACAGACTTTGCCCTTGCTCAAGACATGATTGATGCCGGTTATCGTGCCACCCACCGTTTACAGCCGCGTTTTGCGGGGCTGGCGCAACCTGTAGAACAAATCAAACAGCAAGATAAGAAAAAGAAGCGCCTCACTGCACCCTTGATTAGCAGTATCCATATTCACAACACCTCAAAAGTAGGTGATGAGGTGATCCGTTATTACATCCGTCAGCAAGCAGGGGAACCCTTGGATGTGGAGCAGTTGCAAAAAGATATGGGCACACTGTACGGCTTAGAATATTTTGATCGAGTTGAATATCGGCTGCAGCCAGAAGAAGCAGGTCAGGCACTGGTGGTGAATGCCACTGGCAGGCGTACCGGAACAGATTTTTTACGCTTTGGATTAAATTTATCCGATGACTTGCGCGGTGACAGCGTGTTTAATCTTGGTGCCAGTTTCCGTATGAATGGTATCAATCACTTAGGTGCAGAATGGTTAAGCCGCCTGCAATTGGGTGATCATCAAGAGCTGTACACAGAGTTCTATCAGCCATTGGATGTGGGTTCACGTTACTTTGTATCACCTTGGCTGCACGGTGAGGTACGCAATATTAAATTTATGCAAGACAGTGATCCGATCGCTGAGTATCGTCTGCAGCGCATGCGTTATGGTGTCAATTTAGGCCGGCAAATAAGTACCAATGCCGAAATACGTTTTGGCTTAGGGTCGGGTTGGGGTGATGCCAAAGTGCGTATTGGTGAACCGAATTTGCCAGAGTACAGTTTTAAAGAAGGGTATTACCAACTGCAGTACGCATTCGATAGCTTAGATAATGTGGATTTTCCACGCCAAGGTGAAGAATTGCGTCTGTCGGCTTTACAGCATGCCACTGAGCTGGGCTCTGATGTCCGCTACCGACAATGGCTAGTGGAACTGAATAAACCGTTCAGCAGGGGAGCGCATACTTGGGTGTTAGGTGGGCGTTATGCACGCACGTTAGAGGGCAAGGACGTGGTCAGTTCAAGCTATCAGATTGGTGGTGCGCAGCAGCTATCAGGTTATCGGGAAAATGCCTTGGCTGGACAAAATGTCAGTATCGGCCGCTTGATTTATTATCGGCGCCTGACTCCAGAGCATGACTTCTCTTTTGGTTTGCCAGTCTATGCCGGTCTGTCCTTAGAGCGCGGCAGAGTGTGGAATCAAGCCAATGAGTTGGACAGTGGTTATATTAATGCAATGAGTGTGTTTTTTGCCGTGGATACCCCACTAGGGCCGTTAAACATCAGTTATGGTGCCAATGACGAGAAGGAAAGTGCGTTTTATCTCAATTTAGGGCGCAGCTTTTAATCTGTCAGCTGTAACCAGTTGGCTAACAGTTGCTGCGCTTCTGTAACTCCGATACGTTTGGTGGAAGAAAACAACTGGATGCTAGCTATGGCACCCCATTTGCTTGCGATTTCACGCTCTGTTTTTAGCAATGCTGCTTTACCGGCGCCAAAGGTCAGTTTATCTGCTTTGGTTAATAAAACATGCATGGGCATTTGGCTGCTCGCTGCCCAGTCCAGCATTAAACAGTCGAACGGGGTGAGTGGGTGGCGAATGTCCATCATCAAGATTAAACCCACTAAACTGGTTCTACTGCTTAAGTAGGCTTCTAAGTGCTGCTGCCAGTGCAACTTAAGGGGCACTGGCACTTTGGCGTAACCGTAACCGGGCAAGTCAACTAAGCGGCGCTCCTCATCCAAACTGAAAAAGTTAAGCAGCTGTGTGCGACCAGGGGTTTTTGAGGTGCGTGCTAAGTTAGCGCGGGTTAAAGTGTTGATGGCACTGGACTTCCCCGAGTTTGAGCGGCCAGCAAAGGCAACTTCATAGCCTTGATCCTCTGGGCATTGCTCGATACGAGCCGCGCTGGTGAGAAAACTGGCTTGTTGGCAAAGACCAATAATAGGGTTTTTAGGCTGCATTAAGGTATCCGAATTTAAATGTGCGACAGAAGGTTCGTTTCCGTTTTAGTCCGAGCAGTATATAATGCTTGGGATCTTATGTGCGTATTGCCGTAGATGTATCTGTAAAAAGGTTGTCTGTGCGGCAAATTGTGGTAATGTTTGCATAATTTATAAGCTCCAAGGTGGGCGAGGTCAAATAATGGCTGGTTCAACTTGGGAAAATACTCTTTAGGCGTAGTTGGAAGAACTGATGAACAAACTCATTGTAAGTCTGTTGTTGACCTTAGGCATTAGTGGTTTAGCCCATGCCGCAGGCGATGCAGCTGCTGGTCAAGGCAAAATTGTTATGTGTTCGGCCTGTCACAACCCTGATGGTAATAGCCTGTTGCCGGATTTCCCCAAGTTGGCTGGTCAAGGCGAGCGCTATTTGCTTAAGCAAATGCAAGATATTAAGTCGGGTGCGCGTCCTGTGGTTGAAATGACAGGTATGTTAGATGCGCTAGATGACCAAGACTTAGCTGATATTGCCGCTTGGTATGCCAGTCAAACAGGTACCATTGGTGCAGCTGATCCTGAGCTGGTGGAGCGCGGTGAAGCTTTATTCCGTGGTGGTAAGATGGAAGACGGTATGCCTGCTTGTATCGGTTGCCACTTGCCAAACGGTGAGGGTTTAGACTTAGCAGTGTATCCCAAGCTCAATGGCCAACACGCCAGCTATACAGCGAAGCAGCTCACTGATTTCCGTGAAGGTGATCGTGACAATGACGGTGAAGCAATGATCATGCGCAGCATTGCCGCCAAGCTGAGCAATAAGGACATCAAAGCACTGTCCAGCTATATTGAAGGCTTAAATTAGTCGTTAGAAACACTATTTAAAAACCGTCCAGCAGGTCACTGCTCGACGGTTTTTTTGTGCCTGCAGTTTGTTAAGTGCTGCCAATAGGTTGAAAGATTGGTCTTCTTGATTCTAGTCTAGTGGTAAAAGAGCGTAATGGGTTTATGCTGTTTGTCATTAAGCCAATAAGATGCTTATCAGTGGCAAATGCATACTGATAGGGCTAAGGAGTATGACTGTGCAATTACTTGATCGGCGTAAAGCCTTGACTATCACACCTTTTTTTCGTTTAGGTTTCCGACCTTTTTTCTTGCTCGGTAGTGTTTTAGCTATGCTGGCGATTCCTTTGTGGATCATGGCGTTAAGCGGCTGGTTTGCTGATTGGCAGCCCACTGGAGGTTGGTTAGCTTGGCACCGGCATGAGCTCTTATTTGGTTTTGCAGCGGCGATTATTGCCGGCTTTTTACTCACTGCAGTGCAAACTTGGACAGGTATACCTGGCTTATCAGGTCGTCCCTTGGCGGTATTAACTGGTATTTGGGTTGCGGCGCGGCTGACTTGGTTGGTGGGAGCCCCAGTTTGGTTGGTGGTGCTGCTGGACGTGTTATTTTTACCCTTGGTGGCGGCACAAATGGCGCGCAGTGTTTGGCCCGTGCGTCAGCAGCGCAACTACCCGCTGGTGGTCATGTTAACTCTAATGGCTATTGCCAATGCGGTGACCCTCTACGGTGTGGCAACAGGCAACGATCAATTACAGCGTCAAGCCAGTGTGGGCGGCCTTTGGTTTGTCGCCGGCATCATGAGCATGATTGGTGGTCGGGTGATTCCATTCTTTACCCAGCGCGGCTTATTGCGTAAAGAGGGTGTAGCTGCTTGGCCGAAACTGGACTGGTCGCTATTGATTGGCACTGTTCTAGTTTCTATGACTCTATTGCAAGGCTGGGGAATGCAGCCGAAATTTTTGCTCGGTATTGCTTTTTTAGCTTTAGGAATAGGGCAGTTTATTCGCGTTGTGCGCTGGTATGACGCAGGTATTTGGCAAGTGCCTTTGCTGTGGTCTTTGCATGTGGCTTATGCATGGATGGCTGTGGCTTATATCGCAATGGCGTTCTGGAGCTTTTCAATTTTGGCTAACATCAGCCTGGCTGTACATGCGTTGACCGTTGGTGCCATGGGTGGCTTGATCTTAGCGATGATTGCTCGGGTAACCTTAGGTCATACAGGACGGCCGTTGCAGCCGCCTCGGTCAATGACCTGGGCGTTTATCCTCTTTAACCTTGGTGCCTTGGCACGGGTATTTGTGGTGGACTGGGCGTACTTTCCTGGGTTATGGATAGCTGCAATGTGCTGGGGGCTAAGTTTTGCAATGTACCTGTGGAATTATGCACCAATGTTGTGGCAAGCCAGAGTGGACGGTAATCCGGGCTAGAAGCAGTGCTGGAGCCGCTAACAGGCAAAATTGTGGCCTTGCTAAGCGGCTCAAGTAATGAGATTGACTTAATACCGTCTTGAAGTGAGCAATAGCAGGAGACTCCTTGTGCTGAGTGCTATAATTAACCCGTTGAAATCGACCTAAGTATAGCTGTTAAAAAAACATATCAGCCTAAAATGCTAGTAATTGAATAAAACAACTGATACGCAACAAGGTGTTGCACTAATTCCTTAGTAAGGGCGCAGCGCTGCTGTTATCAGGCATATTTCAAACAATATTTTTAGAAGGTGGTTGCATGAGCACTGATTTAAGTAAGTTTATACGCAATAAAGCGTTTCTCGATAAAGTCGTTACTGCTGAAGAGGCGGCCACATGGATTGATGACGGCATGACCTTGGGGATGAGCGGCTTTACCTTGTTTGGTGAACCTAAGCTGTTCCCGCAAGCATTGGCTGAGCGTGGTAAGAAAGAGAAGTTTAAAGTGAACCTGTTTACCGGTGCTTCAATGGGTCCAGCTGCCGATGGTTCTATGGCTGAAGCAGGTATTATCAATCTGCGTTTCCCGTACAACGCTAACCCGATTCTGCGTAAGCAAATCAACGAAGGTAAAGCCTTCTACATTGACCAACACTTATCCCATAACGCCGAATATGTGCGCCAGGGTGTGTTGCCCCAGATTGACTACGCAATTATCGAGGCCGCGGCGATTACCGAAGACGGCGATATTATCCCCACCGGCTCGGTGGGTAACTCGCCCATCTACGTTGAAACTGCTAAGCACGTCATCATTGAGGTGAACGTTTCAGCACCAGCTGCCTACGAAGGTCTGCACGATATTTATATTCCAGGCCCTGCCGGCGAAAACGCCCGTTGTGACATCCCACTGTGTGAAGTCAGCCAACGTATTGGCACTAAGGGGATCAAGGTTGATCCGGCTAAAGTGCGCGGTATTGTTATTTCCAGCGAGCCAGATATCCCGTCCCCGCTATTTGAGCCAAACGAGGAAACACAGCAAATTGCCGACAATCTACTGCACTTCCTTAAGGAAGAAGTTGCCTCTGGCCGTCTGCCGAACAACCTAGCGCCGCTACAGTCTGGTGTAGGCTCGGTAGCTAACGCTGTGCTTAACGGCATGCAAAAGTCCGGCTTTAAAGACGTCATAGTGGCATCTGAAGTGCTGCAGGACGGTGTGTTTGACCTGATTGATGCCGGTGTGGTGAAGTTCGCCGCAGGTACTGCTCTGTCACTGTCTAAGAAGCGTGTCGACAGCTTAGCTGAAGATTTGGAGAAGTATGCAGACAAGATCCTATTCCGTCCGCAGGAAGTCTCTAACCACCCAGAGCTGATCCGTCGCTTGGGGGTGATCTCCTTTAATACTGCACTGGAAGTGGACATCTACGGTAACGTCAACTCCACCCACGTCAGTGGTACCCACATGATGAACGGTATCGGTGGTTCCGGTGACTTTGCCCGTAACGCCCGTATCACCATGTTTGTGACGCCATCGACAGCCAAAAATGGTGCCATTTCTGCGATTGTTCCTTTTGTGACGCACGTGGACCACAGCAACCATGACGTTGATGTGATTATCACCGAGCAGGGCTATGCCGACTTGCGTGGTCTTGCGCCGCGTCAGGCAGCTGAGGCGATCATTGAGAACTGCATGCACCCTGACTATAAGCAGCAGGCACGTGATTACTTTGAGGCGGCCAAGGCGCAACGTGGCGGTAATACCCCTCACCTGTTGGATAAAGCCTTCTCTTGGCACATTAATCTTGCTGAAAAAGGCACTATGCAGCTGGATTAAGCTCAGTTGCAGGCAGTGTTGCTGAGTTGCGGCAGCACTGCTTGAAACAGTGTTAACATCAAAAAAGGCAGGTACTTCACAGTACCTGCCTTTTTTTGTGGTGAGTCATGGCAGTCTGCTTAGTGCTCAATGCACTGTAGATGCTTGACTGATATCGTCCATCAGATCATGGATTTTCTTTAAGTAGCTTAGCTGCATGCACCGCAAAGTAAGTGAGAATGCCGTCTGCACCGGCACGCTTAAAGCCCACTAAAGACTCAAGAATCACAGCTTCGCTGAGCCAGCCGTTTTCAATGGCAGCCATATGCATCGCATACTCGCCACTGACCTGATAAACAAAAGTGGGTGCTCTAAACTCTTCTTTGACGCGGTGTAAAATATCCAAATACGGCATGCCGGGCTTAACCATTACCATATCAGCGCCTTCGCTGAGATCAGTGGCCACTTCATGCAGTGCTTCATTGCTATTGGCTGGGTCCATTTGGTAAGTGGATTTATCAGCGGAGCCAAGATTGGCCGCAGAACCTACGGCATCGCGGAAGGGACCGTAGTAGGCGCTGGCATATTTAGCCGAGTAAGCCATGATGCGTACATTGGTATGACCAGCCAGCTCAAGTGCTTCGCGAATGGCTTGAATACGCCCATCCATCATGTCCGATGGGGCGACCACTTGTGCACCGGCGTCTGCATGAGACAGTGCTTGGCGGACCAGAGCATCAACGGTTTCTTCATTCATGACGTAGTTATTATCGTCTAAAATACCGTCTTGGCCGTGGGTGGTAAATGGATCAAGGGCCACATCAGTGATGACACCGAGCTCGGGAAAACGTTCACGCAGGGCGCGCACTGCACGCTGCACAATACCTTCAGGATCCCAAGCAGCAGCAGCATCTGAAGATTTGATTTCTGCCGGTGTCACTGGGAATAAGGCCAGCGCAGGAATACCCAGCGCAACCCACTGTTCGGCTTCTTGCAGCAGCAGGTCAATGGATAGGCGCTCAATACCGGGCATTGAGGGGACAGCTTCTCTGCGTTGCGTGCCGTCTAAAATAAACACCGGTAAAATTAAATCATCTACGCTCAGCTGGTTTTCACGGACTAAGCGGCGTGAGAAATCATCGCGACGGTTGCGACGTAATCGAGTGGCTGGAAAAAGCCGATTGGCTGTATTGATACTCACTATAGGTTGCTCCTCATAGCCCGCACAGGCGGGCGTGTGTAACAAAATGAATAGGCTAACTAGTATGGCGAAAAGAATGCACAAGTGCGAAAGCTGTTAGATTAACCTAACGCCAGTTTTGCATGGCCAAACTTTATAATAGGGTGAGCTCATAATACCCTTAAGCACACATTTAACAAAAAGACTATTGCAACAGTGGCATGCTCTGGTATTATTCTCGCCCTGTTTGCGTGCGGTACTCGACAATGGTGTTGGGTGGCGGCACGGTAATTTAGAGGAAATGCCATGAAAGCCGATATTCACCCAAATTATGCTGAAATTAACGCTACTTGCAGCTGCGGTAACGTGATTAACACTCGTTCAACAGTAGGTAAAGACATCAGTATTGATGTGTGCTCAGAGTGTCACCCATTTTACACAGGTAAGCAAAAAGTACTTGATGCGGGTGGTCGTATTGATCGCTTTAAGAAACGCTTTGGCGGTTTCGGCGCAGCAAAATAAGTGGCAGTTAAATGGCCTTAGTTTATTGGGTCGTAGCATTGCTAAAAAAAGCGTCCTTAATGGGCGCTTTTTTTTTGCTATTGGCTACGCCGCTGTATGCCACAAACAATTTTTGTCCACTCAAGAAAGCATTACCAGAATACTCAGTTCAACGTGTAGTTGATGGTGATACGCTACGTTTGCAGGATGGCCGCCGTGTGCGCTTGATCGGAATAAATGCGCCCGAGCTTGGTGGTTCAGGTCGCAGTGCTGAGCCTTATGCAGTACAAGCGAGCCGTTATTTAAGGTCATTGATTCAAGCAAATAACGGTAAAGTTGCTGTGCAGGTGGGTCAGCAAAGTCATGACCGCTATGGCCGGCTCTTAGCTAATTTGTATGATGCCAAAGGTGTGAGCCTAGAAGAGCAGTTGCTATCTAAAGGCTTGGCTTATCATGTGGCGATTGCACCGAATCTAAATTTGGCGGAGTGCTTGGCGCACGCAGAAAATTCTGCACGGCAGCAACAGCTTGGTTTGTGGCAAGCGGCCCACTATATTCCTGTACAAGCATTAAATAGTAGCGGTTTCACGTTATTGCAGGGACGTATTCAACAAGTGCAGCGTAATCGCGGTGGGGTTTGGCTGGAATTGGGACATTCGGTAACAGTGAACATCCCGCCAGAGGCGTTGCAATATTTTACAGTAGAGCAATTTGCAAATTGGCAAGGGCGTGACTTACAAGTGCGGGGTTGGGTGGCTGGGCGTAGTAGGCACAAGGCTCAGTACGCACGCTGGCGTTTAACCGTCAGTCATCCCAGTATGCTCAATTTGCAGTGAGTTGGCAGATGTGCAAATAAGTTGAGAAAGCTTCTTATTTCAGTTTTTTTAAACGCGTGTATGGATTGCTCTTGTGAGCAAAGCAGTTCTTGAGTATGCTCGCACATCGTCAAATTAATTATAATTGTCAAGCGGAACAAGCCCATTATGTCTGAATTAAAAAAAGCCGCTCTTGAATACCACAGTCTTCCACGCCCTGGAAAGCTGAGTGTTGAGCTAACTAAACCCACTGACACTGCGCGTGATTTGGCACTTGCTTATAGCCCAGGTGTGGCTGAGCCGGTCCGTGAAATTGCCCGTGATGCAGAACTTGCTTATAAGTACACAGGTAAAGGCAATTTAGTGGCTGTCATCTCAGACGGTACGGCTATTTTAGGTTTGGGTAATCTTGGGCCGCTGGCATCTAAACCCGTTATGGAAGGTAAAGGCGTATTATTTAAGCGTTTTGCTGGTGTTGATGTCTTTGATATTGAAGTGGATGCTGAAAGCCCACAAGCCTTTATTGATACGGTGCGACGCATGTCGATTACCTTCGGCGGGATCAATTTAGAAGACATTAAAGCGCCAGAGTGCTTTGAAGTTGAGCGTGAGCTGATTGAGCAGTGCGATATTCCAGTGTTTCACGATGATCAGCATGGCACTGCAATTGTCATTGCAGCAGGTATGTTAAATGCCTTAGAAATTGCCGGCAAAACCTTAGAAGAAGCGCAAATTGTGTGCCTGGGTGCTGGTGCAGCAGCCATTTCCGGCATGAAGCTGTTGGTTAGCATGGGCGCTAAAGTTGAAAATATTTACATGGTGGATCGCCAAGGTGTTATTCACTCAGGGCGTGATGACCTCAATCAGTACAAAGCGGTATTTGCCCATGAGACTAACCGCCGTACTTTAGCAGACGCAATGGATGGCGCTGATGCTTTTGTAGGTTTATCAGGCCCTAATTTATTGACGCCAGAAAACCTACTGAGAATGGCTGACAATCCAGTGGTGTTTGCTTGCTCTAACCCTGATCCGGAAATTGACCCTGAGTTGGCTCATCAGACACGTTCAGATGTGATTATGGCAACCGGTCGTTCAGATTATCCAAACCAGGTGAATAACGTGCTGGTTTTCCCGTTTTTATTCCGCGGTGCTTTGGATGTACGCGCCACGCGAATTAATGAGGAAATGAAAATTGCTGCGGTGTATGCATTAAGCGAATTAACTAAACTGCCGGTGTCCAGTGAGGTTTGTGCGGCAGGTGGTATTGATCATCTTGAGTTTGGCCGCGACTACATTATCCCTAAACCAATGGATCCACGCTTGATTACTTTAGTATCAGATGCGGTTGCGAAAGCTGCAATTGAAAGTGGTGTAGCGACTCTGCCTTACCCTAAACATTATCCGTTACAGTCTGTGGCCGATGTGTTTAATAGATAAACTATTAGTAGCAATAAAAAACCCGCTTAGTGCGGGTTTTTTATTGCTGAACGCAAGTAACAGCAGTTTAAAAGAGGTCTATGGGAGCCACTTCTGTGGGCTCTGCGTAGGGGCTACTAGGTGCGCCCCAGTTGCTTTCAAGTTCGTCCATAGTGGGCGGTGCATCTTCACTTTTAAAAATCTCAAAGTACGCACCTGGAGTTCCTGGGCGAGCAATACGGCCGCTTACCGGGTCAATCCGTAATGTCATCATGCCAGGCGGCTCTGGCATACTGTGCATGGGTTTATCTTGTAGCGCATAGCCCATATAGTCGATCCAAATCGGCAGGGCAATGGTGCTGCCGTATTCACGTCTACCAAGGCTTATGGGCTGATCAAAGCCTGCCCACACAGTGGTGACATAATCACCATTGTAGCCAGCAAACCAGCTGTCTTTAGATTCGTTAGTGGTACCTGTTTTACCTGCTAAATCAGTGCGTTCAAGACTGAGCGCCCGCCGCCCTGTACCGCGTTTAATAACATCTTTAAGCATGTCGGTCATAATATAGGCAGTACGCTCATCTATCACGCGTTCAGCGAGCTGGGGTGGCTCGCTGTCACTGTTGGCAAGGAGTTGCTCGCTCAGCAGATCGTCTGCTGCATGAGTGGTGCTGCCTGGCACCCGTGCTGGGTTGGCTTGGAAAATCGTTTCGCCGTCACGGTTATCAATACGTTCAATTATATAGGGTTCTACTTTATAGCCGCCATTAGCGAAGACGGTCCAGCCCGTGGTGATCTCTAGAGGCGTCAACGTGGCGGTACCTAACGCTAAAGATAAGTTGGGTGGTAAATCGCTGGGCGCAAAACCAAATTGACTGATGTAGTCGCGAGCATATTGCATACCAATATCTTGCAGAATGCGAATGGAAACCAAGTTGCGGGAACGGTACAAGCCTTCTCTAACTGACATTGGACCAAGGAAAGTATTGTTATCATTTTTTGGTCGCCAGACTTCTTTCATACCCGGCTCAAAAATCTCTAAAGGCGCATCATCAACAATGCTGGCGGCGGTAAAACCTGCGTCCAGAGCGGCACTGTAAATAAAGGGTTTAAAGCTAGAGCCCGGTTGCCGTTTAGCTTGAATGGCACGGTTGTAGTTGCTTTGTGCGAAGGATAAACCACCAGTTAAGGCACGAATGGCACCATCGTTGGGGTCGATAGAGACCAATGCGGCTTGTACTTGGGGGATTTGCGAAAAGTTTAAAGTGTCATCGGTGTTACGCGTTACCCGAATTAAATCGCCAACCTGTACCACATCGGCTGGTTTTCTGGGCACGGGCCCCATGCTCCGAGTGCTAATAAAAGGACGCGCCCAGCGCATGCTTTGCCAAGCAACAGTTTGTTGCTCACCATCGTTGAGCATCACCATGATGCCGTCATTATTAACAGCAGTAACAATGGCCGGCAAAAACTCTGAGATTGCTGGGGTACTGGCCAGTACTTTAGTCCACTGACTCTTATCAAGGGCTGTCTGCTCCGGCTTACGGTAGCCGTGGCGCTGGTCATATTGAATGAGCCCGTGGTTGGTGGCTTGGCGGGCATGGCTTTGTAGGTCCGACGGCACCGTAGTAAACACACTGTAACCGTCGGTATAGGCTTGCCCACCAAAGCGTCCCACCATCTCTGCGCGGGCCATTTCTGCTATGTATGGCGCACTCAGGTCTGGGGCGGTAATGTGTAAACGGGCAGTCAGGGGTTCAGCAATGGCATTTTGGTAAGCCTCTTCTGAGATACGGCCGAGACGTAACATGCGGCCTAAAATCCAATTACGGCGCTCCATGCTGCGCTGTGGATTGACAATCGGATTAAATCGGGACGGTGCTTTAGGTAGCCCTGCAATCATTGCCAGTTCTGCTAGGCTGAGTTGGCGAATTGATTTGCCATAATATATTTGTGCCGCCGCTTCAATGCCATACGCACGGTGACCGAGGTATATTTTATTGACATAAAGCTCTAAAATCTCATCCTTACTTAATTCACGCTCAATTTGTAAGGCTAAAAGAATTTCATTGGCTTTACGGGAGAAGCTGCGCTCACTGGAGAGGAAGAAGTTTTTTGCAACTTGCATGGTGATGGTACTACCACCGGTTTGAATTCGACCTGTTTGGACGATTTGCGCAGCAGCACGGAGTAGGCTGCCAGGGTCGACACCGTAGTGAGTGGCAAAGTTGTCATCTTCAGCTGCGAGTAGCGCGTGGATAAAGTTTTTGGGGATTTCATCGAATAAAATGGGCGAACGTCTCATTTCACCAAATTCGGCAATCAACTTTGCATCATTGCTATAGACCCGCAAAGGAATCTGTAGTTCTATACTACGTAAGGAATCGACAGATGGTAAGTTGGGACTCAGGTATAAAAAAGCGCCGCTAAGACCGAGCGCAAGCCCACAAATAACCGCCATTAGTGTCGCAAAGAGGAATTTCAGCAAGTGTATCAAGGCTATTGGATTCCCGAAGAAGAAAAAGGGGTGTGAATTTGCATCGTCATACAATAAAAACAGGGCACATTATAAACGTTTTTAATCAAGAGAGGCTATTTACGCTGTTTGATAAAAATCTTTGTAAATGTGGATCAAGTTATAACCGCGCATTAAGTGGCGGGTGTGGATAGGGATACGGCCGTGCTAAGTTTCTTCAAAAAGAAAGCCAATACATTACTGGGAATCGATATTAGCTCGACCTCAGTCAAACTCATTGAGTTAAGTCGCTCCGCTGGCCGCTATAAAGTAGAGGCATTCGCTGTTGAGCCGCTCCCACTTAACGCCATTGTTGAAAAAAATATCGCCGAACTGGAAATGGTTGGACAGGCCATTGCTAAAGTAGTTGCCAAAGCCCGCACCAATACCAAGCATGCCGCTGTTGCAGTGGCTGGGTCTGCTGTGATTACGAAAATTATTGAAATGGATGCGGGGCTCACTGATGACGAGCTGGAAAATCAATTAAAAATCGAAGCTGACCAATACATACCTTATCCCCTTGAAGAAGTTGCCATTGATTTTGAGGTGCAGGGC
>Ga0079226_10000138_pt1 | contig 45629 bp, 51 predicted proteins | sample Poulit2014_FD_76345 | JGI IMG/M metagenome (GOLD analysis project Ga0079226, IMG submission 76345) | Agricultural soil microbial communities from Georgia to study Nitrogen management - Poultry litter 2014 | ecosystem: Environmental > Terrestrial > Soil > Agricultural land | place: USA: Georgia...
ACCCATTATCTTACTGCATGACACTAATCCTGCAGCAATTTCACCGGATACAGCGACTGCAATTTCCGGGTCTTGAAAACGAGCGCCGGCTGGAATATCCTCCCGGGAAGCTTTCGGACGTTCCGCGGGTGTTGGTGGCAGACCGACACCATTATTTTTCAAGAGTGTTTCAATCTGCTTGACTTCTTGTTGTGAAGCCTGAATTACTTCTTCAAGCAATTTCCTCAAGTCCTCATCTCCTGCATGGTTGAGATGCGTCTGATTGCCTGCAATTATACCCTTTGCTGCGGTTAGGAACATCCATACACCGAAGACTTCTCCATAGTGCATGGGTTCTTCTTTGGGGTTTCCACCTAAAATTCCCATTGTCATCCTCCTTCACAATTTTATCGAAACATCCTTCCAGTTTTAGAATGTCCTTCCTTCATTAATTCATTCACGGGGTCAAATTAAATAATGCAGGCTTTTTGTGTTATATGGTGTTCACGTCGTGTTTCTGTAATGTCCCTACAATTTGTTTTCCAGAAATTTGTTCAGCATCAAACGCGATCTTTATTTCGCCGTCATCGGTATCAGCCAAGACACGTTCAATTCCATTCAGATGGTTCAGGACCTGCTCGATTTGCTGCAGATCTGATCCTGCTTCTCCTACGAAAACGGTTATTTCGGCTACTGGCATAACTTCTTTTTAGTCAGTTTTTTACTTTATCACGCATGTAACGGGCAGCAATCCCCCTAAAAAAGGGGATAACTGCCCATAACGGCCCGATCCGGTTAGGGCTGCACAATCATCTCACGTGGGGTGCCCGTACAGAACGCCCGAGTACTTATCCTTTGTTCCCCTTTTTCGGCGGAAAAAAAGTGCCCACTGAGTGAAGTTATGGTTCATTCATTAAAATTGTTGAGTTCGAATAAGCATTAGGGGAGGGAGCGTTGTACGAGCCGGAAGCGAATCACTGTTCCTGATAAGGGGGAACCCATGAAACAATATTTGATTAAAAATGGACTAGTATTTGCGGGTGGCGCCCTGCAAGGCTTTGGAATGGGATTGTTTTTATTTCCCCAGTCCATACCATCCGGCGGTGCAGGCGGCATAGCGATATTATTGAATCATTGGTTCAACATTGATATGGGTCCTTCGCTTTGGATTGTCAATTTTTCAATGCTTATGCTTGGTGTACAGTATTTGGGTAAACGATTTGCATTATGGACATTTATTGGCATTACGATGACTTCTTTATCGGTCGATTTTTTTGAGACTGCCTTTTTGATCGTTCACAGGAACCTTTTACTTGATCTTGTCATTGGCTCTCTTTTCCTTGGAACCGGAATCGGTATTCTGATGCGCCAGGGTGTTTCCAATGGAGGTGTCGGCGTCATTGCCTTCATGATTTCTCACGGACAGAATATTCTGCCGGGCAAACCGCTATTTTTAATAAACACTTCTATTTTTATCATGACAGCGGTTGTTATTAGCTGGGAAATCATTATATTAGCTCTCATAAGTCAATGGATTTCGACCACCATGGTTGATTTGGTATGCCGTCTTGATGTTTACCATGTGTATACATTAAACTGGCGCAAAAAAATATAAGGGTTGATCAAAAAGTCCGGTGAAAATGACACATCGAACAGAGGACCTTCTGCTAAATCTGTCCACGTCAACCGCTAACTGCAGAAGTCATCACATACGCGTAAGTCCGCTGCCCGGAATGACGTTACCACGAACTTTCGACACACAGGACATGCTGATTTCCGGTATTGGCGTGGACATGTTTAACGTTTCGCAACCATTGTTAGCCGGGAACTTAGCCGTCATGTTCTTTTAGAATAAGCCGATTATAAATATTTATATCGTATGGGTGTAGCTTTATTTTTCTTTCCATCTTTCCCTTTGACACGAATAAGGAGTAATACAAGAAGTCCGACTATTAGCGTAAATACTGCGAGCGATATAAACATGCCTGTTCTGGACCAGTCCATTAAACGGGAAAAAATGGGTGGTCCGGCCGCAACACCGAGAAACCGGACAGATCCATACAAAGATGTGACAAATCCTCTTCGTTCCTTTTTAACGGCACCGGTTATAATACTGTTCACACATGGTAATATCAGCCCCGCGCCAACACTGCTGATGCCAAGCACTGCCAAAAAGGGGACGAGTCTTTCGACAAAAACGAGTGATCCATATGAAATCGTCATGAAAATAAACCCAAGGACAGCAATTTTTTTCATTTTCTCCAGATTTTGCCCGATCTTGCTTCCGGTAATGTATGATGTCGTAACCATAATAAGCAAAGGTATCGCCAAAATGAACCCTTTTATAACACCGTCAATGTTATATGTCTGTTCCAGAACATCCGATAAGAAAAACAGAATACCAAACAAGGTGAATAAGCATGTCCCACCGGCAAGATATGTCGTAAGAAGCCATCTTCCTTCATATTTAAACACATCTAATAAACCATGGACATATTTGTTGAATGGAGGTGGGGCCTGAAGGTTGCGCTTCTCCTTAACAAAGATCCCGACGAGTAAAATGGCGATGAGGCATACGGCCGGAAAGGCAAAAAACACAGCATACCAGACCATTAACCCTAACAGAGACCCCAATATAGGGGATAAGACTTTTCCCAGCCCGTTTGATGCCTCGAATATTCCGAGCACACGGCTCTGCTCACCGCCTTTAAATAAATCACCGGTGAGTGCCATGGCAATGGGTGCGGTCCCGGCTGCACCAACACCCTGCAGCGTCCGCCCGATTAAAATCCATACATAGGAATGGGAAAAAGAAGCGGCAGCGAACCCCGCCAGCAGACCGCCGAGCCCATATAAAATAAGGGATGGCAGAATAATGATTTTTCGTGAAAACCGGTCGGAGAGATAGCCGACAACCGGGATGAATATCGCACCGGCTATGGAAAAAACCGTGATGGTCAAACTCACCTGCATTTGTGATAAACTTAAGGAAGATTTCATTGCCGGGAAAATGGGGATTAACATCGAATTTCCCAGGGTCATAATGAGTGGAATGGAACCGATTGCGGTTATGGTCATGCCTTTGTTTTTAGATGCCACGTTCTCTCACTCCCGAGACATTAGTACGTTTATTTTACATTTATTGGCGGAGATACAAGCCATCCTTTTTCTTTTGTGATGTTTAAAAGCTTGTTTTCATATTCTGATTTTTGTGTATGGAATTCCTCAAACAATTCAACGATATCTTCCCGAATGGCAATACCGATGATATAACTGCATAATAGCCGTCCTGTCATTAATTCCTTTTGGACAAGTCCGGCAATTTCCGCATCATTAAAGCGGGCACCGGCGGGAATATCCTGTATTTCCACATTTGGCCGGTCCGGCGGAGCAGGTGGAAGCCGGATGCCTGTCTCTTTTAAAATCGCCTCAACCTGTTGTTCCTCCTGTGTGAAACTGTTCTCTGTAAGATCTTCTAATAAGGTTTGCAAATCATGGTCACCTGTATGATTGGTTAAAACTTGCAATGTCACTAAAGTTGCTTTTGTACTGTACAGATAGGACCATAGATGATAAATCTCCCCGGAATGAAACGGCTCCTCTTGCGGTTTACCTTCAAACATTCCCATTAACATGACACTCCTTCATTTTTTATGGGTTTAGTTTTCCTTAAAGGATGAAATTTATGTTTGATTTGAAATATATGGCCCCGCTGTGATCTTGTTCATCATTCCCGGAAATGACAAAAGGCTTATGGAGGTTTTCCATAAGCCTACCGTCATAACTGGAAAAAACATGGCTAACGGATAAAAGACTTCTTAATAACCGCCGCCGAAGCCTCCACCGAAGCCGCCACCAGCGTAGGCAGTACCAACGATGATGAGGAGAATGAACAATACGACGATCAGGGCGAAACCACCGCCGCCTCCTGCATATCCTGCACTCATTAAAAAGCACCTCCTTAACATGGATAGTGCTATCATATGCATGGATGAACAGAAAGTGTGGACAGGAAACTATTGATGCTTAAAAACTTGAAATATCATCGTGTGTACTGTGATGTTAATACACGGAAAATCGGGGAAGTCATCCTGATGGTCAGCCCATTCACTTGATTTTAAAGCTGTTGGCAACAAACTTCCAATCTTCTGCAAACAATGACCACAGATTTGGCCACTGTCTGGCAGCCAGTGGATGATAGGCCACCACTGTCCGAACAGCTTGGTTTTCAAATGTTTAGATGCACGGTTTAATTGCAGGGGAAAATCAATTGAAGCCGGCAATCCACACTATGATTGAAGGCTTGTTAAAGTCTGAAAATGATTCCACTTGGGAGCTTTTCCCTTTTGTAGAGCCGACCCGTCTATTCGTCAATCTCCAGAAAAGTTCTTTCGGAATCCTTTTTTGGAATGGTGACTTTCAGCAGCCCATCATGAAAGGATGCTTTTGTTTCTGCTTTTGGAATTGGAAATGGCAAAGCAATGGTGCGCTCGGTTCGCTGAAATGATTGGCTTTTGTTGCGGCCGCTATTATCCTCTTGACTTGCATCAGCTTGTGCTGCGATCCGCAATTGGTGACCGATCATTTCCAGTTCGATTTCGTCCCGTTTATAACCCGGCAGTTCTGCTGTGACGATAACTTCAGAATCGTATTCATTTACATCAATCCAAAATGGGCGCATATTAAAAACTGAATTCATCTGCTTGAACGATTGGTTAAAGAAAGCGTCCATCTGTCCCATCAGGTCCCTGAATGGGGACATATCGATATCAAAACGTCCGGGCCGGTTATGCTTGTTTGAATCCACCTTCCTTCACTCCTTTACGTAAAGTTACACTAATAAAATATGATAAAAATAAAAAGAGTGTTGGGCAGATGGCGGATTTTGTTTAATCTTAAGTTGCGCTTTCCCACAGTCCTGAAAGTTGCTTAAAGGTAGTTTTATCCTCCGTTGATTCTCCTTGGGAACCAATCGTCCCCGGTTAACCGAATTGTCTTTATATCTTTAACCACCCTCCCTTTACTCCTATAATCGAAAGGATTCAGCGTTTTGGGGCATACAAATGAAAAAATTTTTTTACCTTAAGATGCCACTTTTTCCGGATTCATTTTGATTATAGGAGTGAGCAGGACTATTTTTCCTGATATGACCATACCGAAAGAAGTGAGAGTATCGTTTGAATCTGCTAGAATGATTATCGTTGCACTGCAAATGACATTGATCATGCGATATTAACTGAGACATGATATCATCTGAGACAGGTTATTCTTGTAATCTATTATAGTAAAAGGGGCGTTTCATATGGGGGTTTTGTATGACGATTTAATGCAAGGATATGATGCAGTACATAATGTTGACGGTATTTCCGGTGAGCGTCTGGCAAAACGGCTGGATGCCATTTCTGAAATAGGTCTCACTGAAAACAATGGTTCACATCGCCCGGGATTTTCCAAGGAAGAAAAGGCAGCAAAAGAATTGGTTTCAAAATGGATGCGTGAAGCCGGATTGGAGGTCCGTCAAGATGGTGCCGGAAATATCTTTGGGCTTCTTGCAGGTAAGAAAAATGATCTGCCAGCTATTCTGAGCGGGTCACATCTGGACAGCGTTCCGGATGGCGGGCATTTTGATGGTGTATTGGGTGTTCTCGCAGCACTTGAAGTGGCCCAAGCGTGGCAAGCAACCGGATATCATCCTGAGACACCATATGAAGTTGTTGTTTTTACCGACGAAGAAGGTGCCCGGTTCAATGGCGGATTTCATGGAAGTGAGGCAGTTGTCGGCAAGGGCGATATCGAGGAAAAATTAAAGCTTGTTAATCAGGACGGGATGCATTTCTCGGAAGTTTTAGAGGCTATTGGCTTAAGTGTGGACAGTTATCTTGGTGCTGAACGTGGCAACGAAGAAATTGAAATGTTTGCAGAAGTCCATATTGAGCAGGGGAAACAGCTGGAACATGAAGAGTTGCCATGTGGGATTGTCACTGGTATTGCCGGGCCGTGCTGGCTTGAGTTCACATTTACCGGTGAAGCGGGCCATGCCGGAAACACGCCCATGAATGACCGGCAGGATGCGTTGGTGGCAGCAAGCGAATTTATTGCCCGTGTTAATAAGCTTCCAGGTTCGGTTAGTGATACCGCTGTTGCAACAGTTGGAAAATTAAATTTAAATCCGAATGGTGTAAATGTCATTCCCGGAAGTGTAACGCTTTATGTCGACATTCGTGATATTTTTAAGGAAACCCGGGACAGCCTTGTTGATCAGGTATTGGAACTGGCGGAAGACGTAGCTGACAGGCATCAGATTAGTGTAGAGCATATCGAGAAAATGCGTGTGGCACCAGTACCGATTGAAGAAGAAAAGCAGCAGCTGCTCGAGAAATCATTTGCGGAAAAAATGATTCAGTCATACCGTCTCCCGAGCGGGGCAGGACATGATGCCATGATCATCGGTGAGAAATGGCCGGTTGCTATGCTGTTTACACAAAGCAAAGGCGGCATCAGCCACAATCCAGCAGAGTGGTCAGATTTGAATGATTGTGTGCAGACTGTCCATGTATTGAAGAATTTTTTGGAAAAAATGCAGGACTAAGCTGGAAATTAGATAATAGGTTATGCTGGGATAAGTGATCATCTTATCCTGGCATTTTTTTGCAGAAAATTTGTTATTAAAAACATGTGAGATTCGGTCCAAAACGAGCGAAAATCGGTTCAAAACGAGTGGCAGTAACCCCAAAACATGCGACATCCTCACCAAAATGTGCGACCTTTTAATCTTCAGAATTCTCTTTTTATCAATCGGTTGTATCCTAAAATTTCATATGTTACGATATAGCGGTGACTCTGAATTCACCAATAGTTACTGAATAGTCAAAAGGGGGATATGATGGCACAGCGAAAAGAGGAAATGCTGGATGCAGCTGTACAGCTGTTTCAGAAAAACGGCTTTCATGCGACTTCTGTTGAGGATATCACAAGTGCATGCGGTATTTCCAAGGGCGGTTTTTATAAACATTTTGATTCTAAAGAAAGCATGATTTTGGAATTACTACAGCGCTATTATGATGAGATGTTTCGGGAAGCAGATCGCTTTTCGAAAGATTTACAAGGATCGCCTTTACTGGTACTTAAAAAGAAAATCGCCATTGAACTGAAAAAATCAATTGATTACCGGTACTTTTTCCACGCTGTTGTGACTGATTTTCCTCCAAACGAAAAAGGAGCAATACCCAAATGTCTGGACTACATACAGCATAAGCTCCATGAATGGCATAAACACGCATTATTGGAAGTGTTCGGACCGAAATCCAAAAAGTACTTAAGTGATTTGGCAGTTGTTATGGAAGGTATTATCCACAGCTATTTGATGTGGATTATCTGGAGGGGGCCCACTTTGCCTTTGGATAGGCTGGGGGATTTTATCGCAGAGTGCCTTCAGGCGATTGTGGCAAATGATGAACATATTTTTCCGGTACTGCCGGGTTGTTATAACGATGATGTCAGTCGTGTTTCGTTTTTGGAGAACATGAAGCAGGATTTGGGTGCGATACGCTCAGAATTACACACGGAGCCAAAAAAAATGCCATCTACTGAAAAAGATATGCAAACGATTGATCTATTGATTGAAGAACTTGAGCAGAAAAAACCTCGTGAATTTCTGGTCGATGCGTTACTCTTCCAGCTTTACCGCCGTTCAAATCTAAAAAAACAATTAACAGCCATTTTAACGACATGGGAAGTATGGAAAGGAGATTTAACATGAGTGATACAGCAACTTCCTGGGATTTGCCACCAAAACAAAAAGCATTGATGATTACGGCTTTATTAACAGGTGCATTTATGGGAATCATCAATGAAACATTACTGGCAACCGCACTTCCAACGATTCAGGAGGCATTTTCTATTTCGCAGGGGGAAGTGCAATGGATGACAACGGCTTTCTTGATGACTAATGGGATTATGATTCCGGTTTCAGCTTTTCTGATTGACCGATTTACGACCAGAGGATTGTTTTTAACCGCGATTGGATTATTCGGTGCAGGCACTGCCATCGCAGCCGTAGCTCCTGCTTATCCAGTGCTCCTGTTGGGACGTGTTGTGCAAGCTTCAGGATCGGGTATTATGTTGCCGCTTTTGATGACAGTACTCCTGGCGGTTATTTCCGTTGAACGACGCGGTACCGCCATGGGGATGATCGGAATTGTGATTGCGTTTGGTCCGGCGATTGGTCCGACACTGTCCGGATGGCTTTTGGAACATTTTTCGTGGCGCTCCCTGTTCTATACCGTACTCCCGATTGTTGCCATTACGATTACCGTTGCGGCACTTTTTCTGAGGAATGTGACCGATCTCCGAAAACCCAAAATCGACGTCTTATCGATCTTTTTGTCGTCAGTCGGTTTCGGTTCATTTTTGTATGGATTCAGTATTGCTTCCGAGACAGGCTGGGGAAGCACTGTCGTTATCAGCTCGATCGCAATTGGCATCGTTGTGATTGGTTTATTCATCTGGCGGCAGCTTGTACTCGAAACACCAATGCTGGAATTCCGTGTCTTTCAATTTCGGATTTTCACCTTGGCGATCGTGATTACAATGACCGTTCTGATTTCGATGATTGGAGCGGAAACGCTGCTGCCGCTGTTCATGCAAAATGTATTGCAGTTTACGCCGCTTGAATCAGGACTGATGTTGCTTCCGGGAGCCATCGTGATCGGGATTATGTCACCCATCACCGGCCGGCTGTTTGATAAGTATGGTGCCAAATGGCTTGCACTGATCGGTATGAGTGTTGTAACCGTTACGACGTTTATGTTTACGAGATTGTCATTGGAGACGACTTTCACGTATCTGACAATTATTTACGCGATTCGCATGTTTGGCCTGTCGTTTGCGCTGATGCCAGTCATGACGTCTGCTTTGAACCAGCTCCCGCCAAAATGGTATGCACATGGGTCTGCTATGGCCAATACAATGCAGCAAATTTCCGCGTCGATTGGCACGGCAATCCTAGTAACACTCGTTGCCAAGGGGAACAACAGTTTTGTACCGGCTGCAGATACATCACCGGAGCTGGCTGGACGACTCTCACAAGTTGTTGGATTTGAGTGGGCGTTTATGGGCAGTACGATTCTTGCGTTTATCGCATTTATATTGGCACTGTTCCTTCATCCGCCGAAGAAAGAAAAAGAAATCGTCCGGCAGATTCATGGTCATGATGCTACTCTAAGATAATTTGGAAAAGAGGTTGTCTCACTATGTAAGTAGTTCACTTTCGGTGGAGAAAAATAAATCATATTAAATTTAGCGTGCTAAATCACATAAAATTCCTCGATAGTAAGTATTAAAAGCCTGTTTTGATCAATTTTTTCAAAACAGGCTCTGATTTTGCTAAATACGGTTTTATAGGAGCCAGCAACGGCTTTTTAGTTCGACCGGATTTCCTGGCGCATAAACAGCATGTAGGCAATCGCAAAACAGATCAACGTTGCTGCGATCAGACCGGTCAGCTGCGGCCAAATCAGAAGCAGGCTCTGATCCAGCGGCAACGGACTCGGTATGGCACCTGTCGTCTGTCGGGTTGTCAGTGGTCCAAGACTCCTGACTGTCGGTGAAAGCAGGGTGGTTGTTGACTCGCTGAACAGGTAGTTCGGTGACAAGCGCATGAAATTCAAAATCGACCCCTGCGCATTGATAGCCTGTTCCTGATTTGTGATGCTGCCAGATGAAAACATGGATTTTGCAGCCATTTGCACGATCATATTGTAAAATACACTGAAAAATAACCATACAGCAATACTGGAGAGTGCTGACGTTGCTGCCTGTCGGAATAACACGGAAAACAGAATCCCCAGATTAAGCCAGAATGCGATATATGCGATGCATAGAATGAGAAAACAAAAGACTCTGGCGAATTCTTCAAAGGTTGGCGGTATCCCGAGTATCAAAATGCCAAGAGCCATAACTAGAAACCCGAGAGAAAAGAACAGCACAATATTTAAAAGTAAGGCTGCGACGAATTTAGCATTCAGAACATAATCCCGTGGTATCGGCTGGGACATTAGTCTGCTCAGTGTTCCTTTGTTCCGTTCGGAGTTGATCGCATCAAATCCAAGGGCTATGCCGAGTAAAGGTCCAAGAAAGGTGACAAAGGTAACAAAATTTGGTAAGGTGCCATCTGATACTGTAAACAATTTAAGGAACAGGTAGGAATCTTTCCCGATTTGTTGACCATTCTCCCCACTTTGATCAATGGCATCCTGAATCGTTGTAACCGCTGTATACAATGATCCAATGCATGTCAGGGTAATAATGGCCAGCAGAATGATGATTCGCCAGCTTCTGATGTTATCAGTAAATTCTTTTCTTACAAGGGCAAAAAAAGCACTTCTGTTGACATTCGTCTTTTCTTTTTCAGCGGGAAATACGCCCGATAAGTTCAGCTTCTTTAATCGGTTAGACAGATTCATGTTGCTCACGTCCTTCAAAATAACGGTGGTAAATTTCGTCGAGCCCAAAATTCTTATTGGTTATATGAAGCAGCGCACTACCTGACTCAACAACCATTTTGCTGATCTGTGGTGTCACATCCCGGCTGCAGTAAACCTCCAAATATGACTTCTCGTTATCGACTTTGTTGACGCCATCAATCGAGCTGATTTTTTGAATTAGTTCCTCATTGACCGGATTGGCCGATACTGTAATGACAAACGAATCTTCAACCAATAATTGTTTAGCCAGGCTTTCGATATCCCCTTCTGCCAACAGCTTACCGTTTACAAAAATCCCTGCCCGGTCACATATTTGCTGAACTTGATGCAAATGATGGGATGACAGCAGAACAGTGATATTCTCCTGCTCGTTTAAGTCCCGAATCATTTTCAGCAGTTCGCGGACACCTTCCGGATCGATACCAAGTGTTGGTTCATCGAGAATGATGACCTCGGGATTTTTCATCAGTACATCTGCCAGTCCAAGACGTTGCTTCATCCCGCGTGAATATTTTCCGGTTTTTTTACTGGCGGATTCAATCAGATTGACTCTCTCCAGTAAATCATGGGCACGTTCTCTAGCCATATTTCTTGGGATATTGTTCAGTTCCGCTGTAAAAAGAAGATTTTCAAAGCCTGTCATATGTTGATAGAATCCCAGATCATCGGGCAGATAACCGACCTTACGTTTAACCTCGATCGGCTGGCGGGTGGAATTGATGCCTGCGACATGTACCTGTCCGGATGTCGGTTCGCTGAGGCCTAGTATGGTCAGAATGGCAGTCGTTTTACCGGCACCATTTGGACCAAGCAGCCCGTAAATTTCGCCTTTTAGAATGGATAGAGATAAATGATCAATTGCAAACTGGTCATCATATTGCTTGGTGATTTCGTTCAGTTCAATGATCGGCTGCCCCATAGGTTATCTCCTCCCGTATTTTTTGAAAATATAATATAACCCGCCAATGACGCCGAGAATGATGAGGACACCAATGATACCCCATAGTGTTGATGTTTCCACAGAAACTCGGAAATCAGCATCGGATGATACTTGATCCGTTTCTGCGGTGAACGTCGTGACATAATCGCCGGCTATGGCCTCATCCGGTGCTGTCATAGTAGCTTGTACAGACGCCTGTTCACCGGCTTTTATGGTTGAAATGGTACTTTCGTCAAATTCCACTTCCCAGTCAGGGGGCGTTGAAGCACTGAGACTCACATCGGTCAGATCGGCTGTCCCATTATTTTTGACGACCAAATCGATCACTTTATCGCTGCCTGCATTAAGGTCGGTGCTTAAGTTGCCTGAGGGTGTTGTTATTTCAACACTGTATGACCCTGTTATGACCGCTTCCAAAGTCAATTCGCCGGATGTACTGCTCGTTGCTGCTTTGATTGGAATTTCGTACGTGTCTGCTTTCACATTTTTAGGTGGTGTTACTTCAACCGTTATATCCTTGGACCCATTAGGCTCAACGGTTGCTGACGTGATTGAATCGCCGCCTGATTTGAATGTGATGCCCCATCCTTCAGATGCTCCGGAACTGAGTGCATAATTTTGTTCTTCCGCTGTACGGTTTTTCAAGGATACATTGTAGGTAAACGTGGAATCCGCATGTCCTTCCATGTTTTGCTGTTCGGTCGTCAGTTCTGTTTCAAACGTTCCTTGTTCGGATACGGTCGTTGTAAACGGCAATTCTGCATAACCTTCTCCGTCTCCATCAGCGACCAATGTAAAATTGTAGTCGGCTTTCTCGACTTCAAGCGGCACGGTCACCTCCAGCGTAATTTGTTGTTCCCCGCCCGGTTGAACGGACAATTGCTGGATATCTCTTCCATTCGCTGTTATGGTATTGCTCCATCCTTCAGGCAGACCTTCCAAGGAAAATGTCAGGTTTTGAATGTTTGACCCACTGTTCATCACGTCGACCTGATAACTGACGGTTTCACCGGGTGTTACCGATAAGCCGGTGTAAGGTGTGAATAACGTAATCCCACCTGCAGCATAAGTTTGGTTCACTGCCGGTGCTGTGCTGAATAGAAGCATAACAATTGCTGTAATTGAAAGGATTTTTCTGAACATCTCCATTGACCTCCTGCTATATTTTTTCATAATAGTTACGAAGGTAATCTTGTTTTGGATTTGTTCAATTGCAAAAAAATTGATAAATTAATAGATAAAGTTTTTATACTCGTCTTAGTGGGCGACTCCTATTTGAAAACTTTGTAGTTATTGTGGGCAACCGCCAATAATGGTCGATTCTGTTCAACTAACATTCAGCGGGGAAAAGCGCCCCGCTGAATGAAGTTTCACTTTATATTTTGGAGGGCGTAACATGGGTGAACATAATGATAGCATACAGTTGTTAGAAAATATTTCCATGGGTTCCCGCCATTCCTTTGATCTGTTTTATGAAAAACATATTTCATTTGTCTTTCAGATTGCACTGCATGTGACTGGTAACAGGGCAGAAGCAGAAGATGTTTGCCACGATGTATTTCTTGAAGTTTATCAAAAAGCGGATCAATATCAGGTTTCCAAAGGCAGTGTGGAGGCGTGGCTCGCAATTAGAACAAAAAGCAGGGCACTTGATCGTGTCCGGAAGAAGAAACCGATACTTCGGGATAAACTGGAAGAATTACTGTCAGGTGAAGAAAAAGGCGCTGACAAACAGTTTCTTTCCGAATTGGAAAAAGATACGATAATCGAAGCTTTGAAACATTTGCCCAAAGAACAGCGTGAAGCAATTTACAGGTCCTATTTCCGGGAAGAAACACATAAAGAAATTGCTAGTACGATGAACAGACCGCTGGGGTCAGTTAAATCGTTAATCAGGTATGGCTTGAACAATCTGCGGAAACAGAAGTCCATATTCAGCAGGATCGACTCTAATGGGGGTGAAAAAGATGGCATTTTATAAACATATCCCCGAACAGAAAATAATTGATTTTGCCCTTGGTAAACTGGGTGAAGAAGAACGTGCAAATGTCATTCATCATACAAATCAGTGCCCTGATTGTCAGGGTGTCCTGGAGGAATGGCAATATATGATGTCCGAAGTAAACGAGGACAAATCAGTACCCTCCACCGCACTGAAAGACAAGCTTGATAAAAGTATTGACGAAGGGAACAAACCAGTTAAAAATAATCGACGGCGGAAACCAGTTTATTGGCTGGGCGGGTTGGCCGCAGCACTCCTGTTAACGATTGGACTCACCACACTCACTGATGAGAGGACTGCAATGAATGAAGATGTGATGTATAATGAGGAGATCAATGAAGCAGAGATCCAGACCAGGCCCGAGACCAAACAGCTTAAGATCATTCCTGTGTCCCGGTTCGATCATGTATCCGGCAATGTCTGGATAAATGATGCCACCAGGGAATTATTGGTTGAAATCGACGGGCTGGCCAACATGTCCGGGAGAAATTACCAGATGTGGATTGTGGATACAGATGATAATGTACATGGCGAGGTCCTGCCGATTCAAGATGGCTCTGTACGTGTTTTATACCAGGGAAAAGATGTCAATCGGTTTAAACTGATCAAAACGAGTGTAGAACCAGCTGGGGGCAGTGAGAAACCAACTGGTCCGGAAACATTTTCGGTCGATTTGCCCCATTAATGGCTGTGAAAGTTTAATGCTTACAGGAGGTGCGGTATATGTAAGCATCTTGGACTACCGGGATCCCGGCAGTCCAAGATTAGACTCATATGATATTTTACCGGTATCATTAAAACCAGGCTGCGCCAACAATGATAAGCAGGATGAATAATACGACGATCAGCGCAAATCCACCGCCGGCACCGTAGCCGCCACCAGCACCATAGCCGCCGCCATACCCGAATCCGGCACCACCGTATCCGTGACCGCCATAGCCACCGTATCCACATCCAGGTCTAGGTCCAAATCCCATTTGTACCCCTCCTCAAAGACTTTGTATTTTTAGCAGATAGGAAAGATCTTTCTTATCTGCATAAGTCAAACCAAGGCTTTCATTATAAAGGCTTGACGATAAGTCGAATTTTCTGATGTTTAATTAATAGCCAACGTAAGCAACGCCTACAATAATCAACAGGATAAATAGAACTACGATTAAGGCAAATCCTCCACCGTAGCCTGCTCCGCCAACATATTCACTCATTCATTAACACCTCCATAACCTGTTTGTTAGTAATATATGTAGGTAAATGTATATTGATATGGGTACACTCCCAAATTACGGGAATTGGGCTCAAGTATACGTCGCTTGGGCTGATCCATTTTCCGCTGGTCCCCAGTATAGTTGTCCCTTACTGAATACTTTCTGCTGCATATACTGTCATATGTTTCAAGGGATCTGGAGGTGAACGAATGTCGGTTAAATATTATTATGACTTATGCTGTAAATATAAAGGGAGACCCGTGAAAATAACCACCCGTGACGGAAAGGTCCACCGTGGTGTCATTAAAAATGTCGACAATCACCGTGTATATCTTCAGCCGCTTCATCATCGGGGGAGTTTAGGCGGCTTTGGCTATGGGTTTTATGGGGGATACGGATACGGTCCCGGATTAGCTTATGGCATCGCATTGGGAGCAATTGGTACACTGGCTGTACTTCCATTTTTCTTCTGGTAAAGGCTTGTCCTTTTGACTGAAAAACAGACGGATTCAGGGTTCGTCTGTTTTTTCGATTATATTTTCCGATTTTACAGGCAATAAGTCCTGTGTTGTGACGTCTTTTTCCTTCATATAGTTCTTGACCAGATGATACCCGGCGCAATAGCCGGCCATTTTAGGGTAAAAACCAAAACCATATAATAGTTGTGTATGTTTGCGGCCGGATTTTGGGACGTCCCGGTTGGGCATGATCAGGTTGGCACATATTCTTTCCAGTAAGGCATCCGGGTAATATGACGTCCATTTGGCTGTATACTGGTCACCAAGCCTTTCACGGACGGCATTTTCCGCCAGCCCTTCCAGAATGATAGTATCCAGCAATGTGTATTCAGCTTCCTTTTTGCTGTATTTGGATAATCTGCAGACATGGTTATACTCATGGGTGAAAAGAGCCCGTATTTCTTTTTCCGTATTGGTCTTGGAAACGAATAAAAATAGTTTATCAGAGAAAGTGAGTCCTGATTTCCCGTTTTGTTCCTGTCTTAGTTTCCGATTATTCGGATCTGCCGGGAATATAAAAATCGGAATATCCGGCCCGGTCCACTCTTTTTGTAGTTCTTTTGCTTCCCGCTGTACAATTTGCCAAATACGACGCTTCTGTAAAGTTTTGATACATTCATGCCCATCCCTGAGCGGTTCGTGGAACATGCCATGCATTGCCAAGTGCCGGTGAATTTCGGCGGCTGAGACGTCTTCATCAAATTGGCTTTTCAGTTTTGTGCAAAGTTCCAGCGGCTCATCATAATGATCCAATAGCCATTTGTCGGTTCGAATGACACTCATAAGCATTCTCCTAATCTTTTTCATCTAATACTCTATGTTTTCCTCGATTTTAATGTTACGAAATCTGTCGGTCGGGAGGGGGCAATGTGTTAGACAAATACCTTTTCATTTAATCAATGGCTTGAATAGGATATAACAAAGCGAGTCAAGGAGGTGTTATGATGATATATCCTGGAAGACCCGGAAGACCAATGCCGCCGTCCCCTCCGATGCGACCGCCCCGCCATCCGATGCAGGGACCGCGGCAATCAGCCGGTCAAAATATCTTGAATCAATTCCGGGATTCAGAAGGTAATTTGGATATTGACAAAATCACAACGACGGCTCAACAAGTCGGAAAACTCTATGATCAGGTAAGTCCGCTGATCACAAAATTTATCAAACGATAACTTACCCCGCATATAACGGACAGTAACCCGCGATAAAACGGCGACTAACTGTCCATAAATACCCGATTCTGTTCGTGCCCTTACAATGCGGGTCACAAAGGTGTTACTCAAGGTCTGTTTTTCATGGGGGTGGTAAAATCGGATGGTTATTCGTAAAGCGACAAAACGTGAAACACGGCAAATCATAAGTCATTCAATGGATGTGTTAACAGAAGCAAGTATGGGGCATATTCCAGCAAAGAAAGAAAAAGTCTGGCAAATGGTCACGCCATTTTTGGCTGGTGGCGGCTACTATCTGGTTTGCACAGAAGATGACAGACTTCAAGGATGGGTCGGCGTCGGGAGTACAACAGACTATTATACAGACAAACCAGTTGGTATAATTCCGGAACTTTACGTGCTGCCGCCATACCGGAAACAGGGGATCGCAGAAAAATTGTGTGATGAAGCATTAAGAAGGTTGCAAGGATCGGGATATGCTGCCGTCCAGCTCAATGTGTTCGCCGGCAATGCTAGTAAACAGCTTTATCAGAAGCTTGGTTTTCAAGACGTTGCCATATTAATGGAAAAGCGATTGGATTAGGCTCGAATATGTCTGCTAAAGAGACTGCCGTCATGATTGGTCGTGGCAGTCTTTTCTATTAAAGAAGATGTTCAAAAAGTCCGGAAAAATGACAACATCGAACAGATGATCTTCTGCTAAAACTGCCCACGTCCTGTGGCGGGCGCAGAAGTCACCACAAACAAGAGAAGCCCGCTCCTTGGAAAAGAAGAACGCTTTTCCTGCGTGCGAAGTGAATTCGATAAAGCTTTTCTTGTGCTCGAAACTTCGCCGCCTCGAACGTTGACACGATTGACGTGTTAGTGCCGGCGCCCGTACAGGACGCCTGAGAACTTAGACTGCCGGTCTTTTTATCAAAAGCTTAATCATTTGTAATCTGTTATGTTTCATGATAATTTAATTTACAGAATATAAAAAATATAGTGTTTAAAATGTCTTTTTTGGAACTTTAACTTAGAAGGTGATTGGATGAACAAAACACAGCATAATTGGCAGGTAATCCGGTTTAACGGATTGGATCCATTATCGCTGGATGATGAAATCGCTGCAGAATTCCCGCTGACAGTTATACTTAACGGCGAGGAATTCGCCACAATGGTATGTACACCAACCGATCTGGAAGAACTGACAATCGGTTTCCTCGCTTCGGAAGGGATCATTCGTGTTTATGATGACATAAACAATATTTCGATAGATGAAGGTAAAGGGTTTGCTTACATTGAGGTCAATAAAGAGATCGATTCGATTCAACAGGACCATTCAAAACGTTTTATTGGTTCCTGTTGCGGAAAAAGCCGTCAGTTTTATTTTAAAAGTGATGTTAGAACGGCCAAGACTGTATACAGTCGCCTGTCTATATCTGTTGATCAGTGTTACAGGTTAATTGGCCAGCTGCAGCTGGAATCAGAACAATTTATCCGGACTGGAGGGGTTCATAACGCCGTTTTGGCAGTACCTGATGAGATGCTTGCCATCCGGACCGACATTGGCAGGCATAATGCCCTTGATAAAATTTACGGTCATATACTTAAACAGCGTATTCCGTTAAAAAACAAATTAATTGTGTTCAGTGGCCGGATTTCTTCTGAAGTGTTGCTTAAGATATCCAAAATCGGTGCGGGCATCCTGCTTTCCAAGTCGGCACCCACTGATCTGGCACTGCAACTGGCGAACGATTTGGGCATTACTGTGATCGGATTCGCAAGAGAAGATAAAATGAACGTTTACACACATCCATATCGGATCGAGGAAGTCAATTAGGGATATGAAAGTAAAATATAATGCCGTGTTGGCCGGTAAACCAGGCAGTGTCTGGATTATCAGTTTTTTATGTTCTAAAATCTGCATAAGTAAATGTTCACGGGCTTTTTACCAAAAAAAGGATGCAATAGGAGCAGAAATTTTTGTGCAAAATAACAACAGATCAATTGATTGGAGGGATATGCATGCCGAAAAAGCAGCATAAAACGAATCCGGAAGATAGCCGTAACATCGCTGAAAAGGATTATGAACCGGCAAATTACCGCGGCAGCACACAGTTTGAAAAGGGAATAGCGGAAACGCATGAACAAGTGTCAGATGACTACAAGGAAGGAACGATTGACAGAAAATTAGAGGACGAATAATCTCATTTGAAAGATTCAAGGTCAAGCGCCTTTTTTGTCATTTGTCATACAATCGCCTTGGCAATGTTAATGACAATAGCGTATCGTATATTAACCGGCCAAGCAATGAAAAACCAGCGCTCATTCAATTCTCACCTTGACGGATAAAGTCTCTTTGTCGAAAAAGAGACTTTTTTTATGAAAAATATCGATGTCTGTTTACTTTTTACTATAGCCATGAGCATATTTCTTCAAATCAATCACATCCGCCTTTACCCTCTTGAAAGTCATTCATACGATAATATATAACGTCCAGACAACCATCGTGAATAAAAATGCAGCAACTTGTAATCCACTCCATATAATTAAAGCTTACTCTGCTATTCTTACTCGGGAGGTGAACACCATGGATAATATGTTAAAAAAAGCAGAAAAGAAAACAGGGGTTAAAAGTAAAGATATCATGAATCTTGCTCAATCACTGAATGGTACCGATCTATCGAATGAAAAAAATATAAGAAGGCTTGTTAAACAAATTTCCAGGATGGCCAATAAAAAGGTTTCAAAAAGTACAGAAGATATGATTGTGGAAACGCTGACGAAGAAAAAAGGAAAAATCGATCATTCGACTATTTCAAAAATGTTATAGCAAAATCAGAAATCCCCCAACTGTCATGATCAAAGGGGGATTTTGTATATCCTATTTTCTTTCCCAGAAACGTTGCATGGCAATGGCAGAGACAAAGTCCTTTTCAAAGTTGGGATTATTTCCTGCAAAAACGACACCAGCCAAATTATTTTGTTCTGATGTCTGAATATAAGACTGTCCTGTTGAGGCAACACCGATTGGTTTATAGTGTTTATACGCATTTTGTATGAAATGCCTAAACTCCTGATCAAATTTTTCCTGATTCTTAGAACTGCCGCCAATGACGTAGAGTGAGTCATACAGATAAGGACTCGTTGTAAGAAATGTCTCATCAACTTTGAGTTTTGTGCCATCAGCACCTGTCACCGTACCAAGGTGTTCACTGACAATTTTAATAAAAACGCCACATTGCTGCAGATAGTTAAGCACACTTTTGCCAATCAGTACACCTACTTTTTGTGTATATGCATAACTCGGTGTATTGTACTGGCTAAGAGAAGGATAACTTGTTGAAATGGGGACATGGGAACCACTTGGACGATCGACACCAATATTATCAGCAACGGTGCAAGCCATTTCCTTATCGACATTGACAAGCAAATTAACGTTTTGCTGGCGGACAGATTCGCTTTCTACTTTTCCGAGTTGATAGCTGAACGCTTGAATCGTATGCTGCTTTTCAACAGGTGTCATGCTATTCCAAAATATTCTTGGTTGCGAGAAGTAATCTTTGAACGATTCACTTCGATTTCGTATGACGTAACCTTCCACTTTTTTCGGATAATGCTCATACCCGCCTGCTTCCGGAGGTGTCGTGTATGGGGTGTTATTTGCCAGCGAATTTTCATGATAGTTTACCTCATCCACATCGATTCGATATCGCATAGGGCCTCGCCTTTGATTATTATGAAATGGGCAAATCGGTTTATTGATCGGTAATTCTACAAAATTCGTTCCAATTCGATGTACTTGTGCAGCATGATAAGCAAATAACCTTCCCTGCAGGACGGGATCATTGGAAAAATCAATTCCCGGAACGACATTTGCAGGATTAAATGCGGCTTGTTCTGATTCTGTATGGTAATTATCAATGTTTCTATTTAACGTCATCTTCCCGATAAGGTGAATAGGGACAAGCTCTTCCGGCCAAAACTTTGAAGGATCAAGAACATCAAAGTCATATTTGAATTCATCCTCCAGCGGAATCAGTTGGACACCTAATTCATATTCAGGAAACGCCCCCTTGTCAATCGCTTCTCGTAAATCTCTCCGGTGGAAATCCGGATCAAGTCCGCCGATTTTCAGCGCCTCATCCTGAAGCAGGGAATGAACACCAAGAACAGGCTTCCAAACAAACCTGACAAAGGTTGCTGTGCCTTGTTCGTTGACAAATAGGTACGTATTAATGGACCACGATTCCATCATTCGGTAACTACTTAAAATACCCCGGTCAGACATGATCCACTGCACCATATGAAGTGATTCCGGGTTATTGGCGACATAATCCCAAAAATAGTCGTGTGCGCCGGTAGCTGTTGGTATGGCATCATCCGGTTTAGATTGGTACGCGTGCATCGCATCGGGAAATTTCATTGGGTCTTGATTAATTAATACAGGCATATCGATTGTTGTCAGATCGTAATTTCCTTCTTCTGTATAAAACTTAACGCCCTGACAACGTAAATCCCTCGCCGTATCATACGACCCCTCTAGGCCCTTGTACGGTGGAAAAACGAATAGTTAATGGCGTCTTTTTACCCGCTTCCTGTAAAAATCCCGCTTTTGTCACATGCCTCATCGACTGATAACACTCAAACTCCCCATAGGCACTGTAACCTCTTGCATGAACCGTTCTTTCAGGTTCCTCTTCCTGCACAAAATGTGTCATTTTTTCAAAGTAATGGACATCCTGATGTAATGTAGGACCACGTTCACCGGCTGATAATATGTCCGAATCGTTTGATATTTTTCTGCCTTGATTTGTCGTCATTGGCTTCCCTGTGTTTTCTCTACGATAATGATTCAGCTGTTCCTGTTTAGAATTTTGGCCCAGATGCCGGTTGTTTTCTGACGATGACTTATTATCCATGTAATCCCTCCGTAGTGGCATAAAAATTTATTAACCTTTATATACTTATGCATGGTTTCTGAAGCTTAGAATAGTCAATTTCACTGATTATTATTCGAGTTACATAAAAATTCGCATATTCTCTCACCCGCTTCATACAGTAATAGCAGCCATAAAGGAGGAATGTTTGATGGAAGAAATGAACATGATAAGACAGGGATTATATTTACAAGGTTTTTCTGTCTATGAGGCGGATACCTCGTATATTCATAACATACTTTGCACGATGAATCAGGCACAGGCGTCTTTCACCGCATTCCCTCATCTGAATCAGGAAGTCCCCATTACAATTGTAGATAAGGCGTTAATGCGAGATGAGTGAGTTAGCCTTCTTAACCGCTACTGAGCTTGCACCATTAATCCAATCTCGGCAACTGTCGCCGGTCGAATTGACCAACGATATGTTAAACCGCATCGACTCAATGGACCCGAGTCTCCGCACATATATTACACCTCTTCATGATTTAGCCCGCCATCATGCCAAAAAAGCAGAAGCTGATATCATAAGCGGTGCATACAAAGGACCTCTCCATGGCATCCCGATCGGTATCAAAGATAATTACTATACAAAAGGTATCCGAACGTCAGTCGGCTCAAAACTGTTTGCAAATTTTATTCCTGACAAAACGGCGACAACAGTTGAAAAACTGTTGGGAGCAGGGACCATTATGTTAGGAAAACAAAATCTTCATGAACTTGCTGCCGGGTCAACAAGGACAAATCCGTTCTTTGGCACAACCCGAAATCCATGGAATACCCAATACATGCCAGGCGGATCAAGCAGCGGGGGGACTGCTTCTTTGGCAGCCGGTCTGACAACAGTTGCAACCGGATCAGATACATTCGGCTCGATTCGCTTACCAGCTGCCATGTGCGGTGTTTACGGGTTAAAGACAACTTATGGCCTCACCAGCACACATGGTATATTCCCTACAGCGATGTCACTGGATACGGCCGGCCCCATGGCACGGTCGGTTTCAGATTTGGCTTTGATGCTTCAATGTATGGCAGGTTTTGATGTCAATGATCCCGTAAGCCTTAAGGCACCGATTCCAAACTACACGGAACATCTTAATCAAGGAATCAAGGGCTTAAAAATCGGTATTCCATCTTATTATCTTGAAGGATTAGATCCGGATGTCGAAAAGCTTTTCCAGCATGCGATCACAACATTGCAGCATTTAGGGGCTGACATAAAGGAAATGGCGATCCCTGAATTAACGCTGTCAACATTTTCAGGCTATGCTATTGTGACCGGAGAAGCGTCTAATTTTCATTATGAATGGCTCAGGACGCGTCCAGAGGAGTATTCCGCGGATAACCGGGCATTCTTTTCAGCTGGTACATTGACGACGACACCCCAATATGTCATAGCTCAGCAAGCCCGGCGAAAGATGACAGAAGCATTTGATAAAGCCTTTGAAGATGTTGATGTGCTGCTTGGCCCGACGATACCGATGACAACACCGGCGTTCAGTGAGAATTGGGTTGACCAAAATTTAGAGGTGATACGACGCTGCCTGCCATTTACCGCGCCTGTCAATTTAACGGGAACACCAGGCTTGGCTGTGCCAATGGGATTAGATCAAAGAGGACTTCCTGTCGGTATGCAATTCATTGGCAATCATCTTTCCGAAAAATGTCTGCTGCAGATCGGTCATGTGTGGGAACGTACAGAACCATTAAGCATAAGGGCATGATGCACGACCTGCACATGTCCTTTAGTTTTGCGTATCTTCCAAAAAATACATTTGGAAAGACTGGTCAATCACTTTGACACGATAGCGATTCCGGATTACGGCCGCTATGTGAGTTGGGAACACTAACTTATTTTGAAAACCTCGGCTTGTTGCCGCAACTTTGGCAACAAACCTTAGTCTTTTTTTGGTCGGTGTTGTGAACAATCATTTGAAAAACTGTATTTATTTCTACTGAATGAAATTTGTATAAATCCATCTCCTTAGGTCAATTATTTTGAGGTGCGATGCATAAAAGGAATTAGCGTCACCAATGACGAAATATAATTGTAAGGCTTATCGAGGGGGGATCGAATGAGCGTGAAACATTATAGTTTTGGAATGCTTTTTCTGTTTATGGGCGTATTATTGATTGGATCGTTCGCTATAAATAAGCCAGATCAGATAGATAGTGGGAGAGAGGCGTACAATATGATGGGTGAAAAACTGAACCATTTGATAGAAAATGAACCGAAACTACAGGGTTCGATCGCGGGGATAAGTATCCGTCACGCTACAACAGGAGATAAAATTTATGACCATATGGGGGACGTGAGGCTGCGTCCGGCTTCCAACATGAAATTATTAACAGCTGCCGCAGCCCTTGCCGTATTGGGGGAGGATTACAAGTTTTCAACGGAAGTGCTGACCGACGGATCCGTATCAAATAATAAACTGAATGGTGACCTTTTTTTAAAAGGAAAAGGTGACCCGACACTACTACCTGATGACTTTGATACATTTGCAAAAAAAGTGAAAGAAAACGGAATTGATGTGATTAACGGTGATATCGTCGGGGATGATACATGGTTTGATGATGTCCGGTTGTCACCTGATGTTGTCTGGCGTGACGAGCACTGGTACTATGGTGCACAAATTTCTGCTTTAACCGCTTCACCTGATGAAGATTTCGATGCCGGAATGGTCACTGTTGAAGTGACGCCGGGTGATGCCGGGGAAAAGCCTTCCGTAACCATCAAACCCGAGACGGCATATGTCGATGTCAGCAATAACGCCAAAACAGTAGCCGCTGGAACTGAAGAGGATTTGACGTTTAACCGGATTCACGGTAAGAACACGATAACGATTGAGGGGACGATCGCGGCTGAATCAGATAATGTAAAGGAGTGGATGGCCGTTTGGGAACCGACCGGCTATGTGCTGGATCTATTCAGGCAATCGTTGGAAAAGCAGGGGATTACATGGACCGGCGAAGTAAAAACCGGACAAGCCCCGGAAAAAAAGAATGTATTATATACTCATGAATCGATGCCTCTTTCAGGGCTGCTTGTTCCGTTCATGAAATTAAGCAACAATACACATGCAGAGATGCTTGTTAAGGAAATGGGCAAAGTTGTACATGATGAAGGCAGCTGGGAAAAGGGTCTTGAGGTCGTTGAAACGGAAATGCAAAAACTCGGATTGAATACCCATACTCTCACCATCAGGGATGGGTCCGGTATTTCACATATGAATATGATTCCGGCCAATGAAATTTCCAAATTGTTGCATGCAGTGCAGGAGGAGCCTTGGTTTGATACATACCTTAACGCTCTTCCTGAAAGTGGTGCATCAGAAAGGATGATCGGTGGAACTTTGCGGTATCGGATGGACGGTCAAAACGTTCAGGCCAAAACCGGGACGATTGATGGTGTGAGCGCACTTTCAGGTTATGTGAAAACAACTCAGGGGGAAAAGCTGATTTTTTCCATCATGCAGAATAATTTGCTTGATGAAGAAGATGGACCTGATATTGAGAATGAAATTGTTCAGATAATCGCAAACCACGAATAAAGGGAGCCTGTCCAGGGGCTCCCTTTTTAAATGCCGATGATCGGCAACGCTTATTGATTGTTGTTTTGCTGTGCCTGCTGCTGTGCTTGAGTCACTTGCTGCTGTGCCTGCTGCAGCTGTTGCTGTGCTTGTTGCGCTTGCTGGTTCTGCTGTGCGCCTGCTTGTTGCTGTGCATTTTGCAACTGCTGCTGCGCTTGCTGTACCTGCTGCTGCGCCTGCTGCAGCTGCTGCGGATCAGCACTAGCCTGTGCTTGCTGGACAGCCTGTTGAGCCTGCTGCGCTTGTTGTACTGCCTGTTGCAGCTGTTGTTGGTTTTGTTGTGCCATTACATATAACCTCCATATTGTTATTTTTCGAGCTTTGTAACGCTCCGTATTTATCATGCCGCATGTTGTTATAATTATGTATTGGATTATAAATTCCTTGAAACTTTTTCCTATTTTACTGACTTTAACTAGTAAGAAGGGAGGATGGGGGAGCGCGGTTTTCCGCAAGAATCACCAGTGTATTCTGTCACACGTGAAGCAGCAGATTATATTTATCTGGAAAATTTGAAAGTAATCATTCCAATTACGAAATAATATATACTAGGGAATTGGCTCATATAGAGTGTCAGTCCCTTTTTATGTTGGCTAAAGTGTTGCTAAACTTGAAATGCTGACTGTGTTAGTTGTCGGATGATTGGCTGATGTCTTGAAGCTGTTCTTATGAAGCTGTTCAAAAACCCATGCAGCAAATGCATATAACGCTCCCAATCTCACATAATAACATCATGACTATATTTATCGTCCAAGAAGGATGTTCATATGACTATGAAAAAATCACAGAAAAACGTGCAAAGGGATTTTGACAAGCTGTTAAAAGAATTGAAAAATAAAGATGGATTTATTAATTACCGGTATGAGCATGTAAAAGGAACGATACATTTAGGCTATTTAAAAACAGGTGTTGACCCGGAAAAACTGGAAAAATACATACTGCCCCGGATACAGGACTATGTGTACAATGATTTAACCGAACTGAATGAACATATCCCGTTTACCCAAACGGAATTGACCGATGATAACAGTCAGATCCAGGAAAAGCTGGTTCATGGTTTTATATATCTTTATATGGAGAATGTCAGCCCGTCGTATTTGTTGATTCCGGTTCCACTTGATGAAAAACGTGAAGTATCCACTCCTGAAATCGAATTTAGTGTTGTCGGGCCAAAAGAAGCGTTTGTAGAAGATATTGACACCAATTTGAATCTCATACGTAAACGATTGGCGATCCCTCAGTTAAGAATTGAAAAATTAGAAGTCGGTACAGTCACCAAAACGGACGTTGCGGTTGTCTCAATCGACGGAATAGCCGATGAGGAAAATGTTCAAACGGCGGTTCAGCGTATCAAAGATGTTCAAATTGATCAGGTGGTAGACAGCTCATTTATTCAGCAGACTATTGCCGATAATCAAAATTCACCATTCCCGCAGCTTCTGGATACTGAACGGCCTGACCGGATTACCTCTATACTTGTGGAGGGGAAAGTTGCGATCGTTGTTGATAATTCGCCGCATGTTTTACTAGGGCCAACCACACTGATTGAATTTTTTTCGTCGTTTGAAGATTACTTTTTAAATTGGATGACTGCATCGGCTTTCCGGCTGATTCGTCTGGTCGCTGTCTTTTTCTCAATCTTAATCTCGCCATTATACGTTGCCGTCCTGACCCATCATTTTGAAATTATACCACACGCCATGCTCGTTACGCTCGTCCATTCCAGAACGCAAGTACCATTTCCGCCGATTCTGGAAGCACTCATCCTTGAGTTTTCGATTGAATTGCTGCGTGAGGCGGGTGCCAGACTGCCAACCAAAGTCGGTCAGACGATTGGTATTGTGGGCGGTATCGTGATCGGAACCGCAGCTGTTGAAGCAGGGATGACAAGTAATGTGCTACTGATTGTTGTAGGGGTGGCTGCATTGGGGTCATTTACAACCCCGGTGTATAAAATGAGTAACACGATCCGGCTGATCCGATTCCCATTACTCATCGTTGCGGGTGTTTACGGATTGATTGGTCTGGCGATTGCCATTGCTTATATTATGGTGCACCTGCTGCGGCTGACATCGCTGGGAAGACCATTTTTTGCTCCGGTTTTTCCGTTTCGTTTGCAGGATTTCAAGGATGCACTGATCCGCCTGCCGTTTGACACACAAAACAAACGTCCATATCAGGTACGTCCAAGTAAAGTTAAACGGCCTCTTACCAATGAAAATGACAAGTAGAGGGATTGCGATGATTTCAATCGACGATAAAGTACCGGCCCTGATGGTGTTTTTTCTCATTTCAGCTTCACAATTAGGTGTCGGGTATCTTGGTTTTCAAAGTATTATCAACAAATACGCCGGTAATGATGCTTGGATTTCAATCATCGTTGCCGGTCTTGGTGTCAGTGTCATCATTTGGCTCATGTATCAGATATTAAAAAACGATAAAACAGGGGATATTGTTGCGATCCATCAGTTCACGTATGGCAAATGGCTTGGAAACTTTTTGACGCTGCTATTCACCATGTATTTGCTGTTGATGGCAACTGTTGTGCTGCGTACGTATGTTGAAATTATCCAGGTATGGATATTTCCGCATTTAAAAGTCTGGGCGTTCTTATCACTGCTGATTCCGCTGATTTATTACACGATTTCTGATCAATTCCGGACGGTTGTCGGCGTATGTTTCCTTGGGATTGTCTATCCATTTTTTTTAAATCTGACGCTGCTCTACCCATTAAAATATGCGGATATTACGAATATACAGCCAATCATGGATCACACCATCACAGAAATTATGCAATCGTCGGGCTTAGCCGCGCTTGATTTTATGGGCATTTCAGCGCTGCTTGTCTTTTATCCGTTCATACGTGAATCCGGCAAATCACAAAAATATGCCCATTATGGGAACCTCTATACGACGGTGACATATGTAATTGTTTGTTTGATCGCGTATGTTTATTACAACCAAAGCGAATTGGAAAACGTCATTTGGACAACCTTAGGGCTCTGGAAAATCATTGAGATGCCGTTTATGGAACGCTTTGAGTACTTTGGGATTGCCACATTGTTCTTTACAATTTTGCCAAATGTCGTCCTCTTTATGTGGGCGGCCACACGTCTGGTGCACCGTACCTTTGGCTTCCAGCATAAAAAAGTCGCCGTTGTTCTCTTGGGGATTCTCTTCATTGCGTGTGTCATGTCGATGGGCAGGGAAGGTGTTAATATACTGAATGATACGGCCGGAAGGATTGGGCTCGTGTTTTTGTTTATTTACATACCTGTTCTGTTTATAATCAATTTTATTCGCAGGAAGGTGCGGAAAAATGTATCTTAAATATATTATTTTTTTCGTGTTTGTGATTGTCAGTTTACTGTTTAATTTTCAGATGCCGACCAAAGTGATCGATCAGATTCAAACGATTACCGTGGCGGGGTATGATGCGACTGAAGAGGATACGATCCAGGAAACCGTTGTGTCACCGAAATATCAGGAGGAAGGTCGAGTGGAAGATTTTATCTACACGGATACAGCTGCAAATATATATGAGAATCGGGTTAACTTAAATGCAAAAGCGACCGAACGATTGCTGAACGGTAAGCTGCAGGTTGCGTTATATAATCAGGAATTGGCCGAACAAGGCATTGAGAACTTTATCGAATATTTGACAAGAGATCCGTCGATTGGCGGTAACTTAAACCTTGCAGTGGTCGAAGGGTCAACACGTGAGCTGATCGATTCAGTAACAACCGGTAAGGGAATTGGTGTTTTTTTCAACGATTTATTTGAACATAATATAATACACGGAAGTTTACCGCAAACGAATTTAAAACTATTTGAATCCTGTCTGAAGAGTGAAACCTGTGACCCTTTTTTACCGATGTTCAGTGTTGAAGACGAAAATGCGACGCTAAAAGCAATCGCGTTGTTTGACGATGATAAATATGTTGATAACTTACCGATCCAGAAAGCCAATGTGTTTAAACTGCTTTATGAAAATGTCAGTGATAGCAATTATCAACATAAAAATGAGAGATATAATGTAGCACTTGAAAATCTTGAGTCAGATAAAGATATGGTTTTTGAAACGAATGGTGGCAGTGGTGAAGTTACGATTAATGTAAAGCTGCGGGGCGTTATTAGGGAATTCACTGGAAACAAAGTGACAGAACGGTTGACAGCGATTGAAAAAGATGTTGCAAAGGATATCGAAGAAGAGATAGATAAAATGATTAACCGTTTTCAGGAATTGAATATTGACCCGCTTAATATTGAAGGGACTGTCAAAAGCAGTAATCGGGATTATAATAAGGATCAGTTTAAATCTGCCTATCAGGAGATGCCGGTTAATGCGAGTGTGACGGTAAGAATTACGGGAACGGGTACAGAACGTTGAATTCAACAAAAAGGATAGGCGCTGCAGGATAGTTTGAGAAAGTCAGTGTTTTGAGAAGAGGATTATATGCGGACTCTGTCGCACTCTGACATCATGACTCATAGGATGCTTCTTCCTGATCAGGCCCGCCGCTATATTTAATGGAAGGGAAGAGGATGGCATTAAAGCTGTTCCGTGGCCGTGAGTGGTTGTCGAAGGCGGGTTGTGCAGATTGTGTCAGATTTTGTCGAAACCCCGAAGTTTACAAGTATATCGAAGTTCACAGTGGAAATCCCGAAGTTCATATTACTTTGCCAGAAGTTCACAAATTTTCCACTGAAGTTTTACGGATTCCAGTTGCCAGCCACCCGCCTTTGGCTTGCTTATCACTTGATGTCATCAATCGACTGATATTTTTTGTCAAAACCTAAATGGACAACTTCCCATAAATAAAATGAAGCAATGGTCAGGTGGGGGTCCCAGACAGGCTGTTTGTCAAGCAGGATCTGGCGTCGTTCGGACTTGTCCACTTCATACAGCCACTTTGCCCCGCGCTGGAGGCCGATATCATCAACTGCGAGCACGTTCATCCGGCCGAGTGAAAAAATCAGAAACATCTCGGCTGTCCATTTACCAATTCCTCTAATACTTGTCAGTTGTTTGATGACGGAGGAATTATCCATATCATCCATTCGATCAAAATCAATTGTTTTATTATAAACTTTAGTGGCCAGATCGCGTAAATATGCTATTTTCTGCCGGGATTGGCCGGTTGCCCGCAATTGCTCATCTGATGTCTCCAAAATTAATGCTGGTTCAACCCTATTGTCGAGTAAAGCTTCCAGCCGCCCGAAAATAGTACTTGCAGCTGATACAGAAATTTGCTGTCCGGTAATCGAGCGTACCAAAGATTTGAAGTAATCAGGGCGCATAGTGACCGTAATATCTCCAACAATATCAATCAATTTATTCATATGTTTATCGGAACTGCCCAACGCCTTAACAGCATCGTCATGTTGATTGATCACCAATTTTTCCATAGGTCCACCTCAGATTCAGTTTAAATGATTTTTCTATTTTTGACAAAAGCCCTGTCAATGTATTGAATTGCTAGCCTAAATAAGATAGTTTTGATATGATAATCGTGATATCAATGATTTGCATCTTTATAGAGACGCTTTAAGTGCGTGTTCAAAAAGGAGGCTAAAAAGAACCAAGAAGTTCGAGGCGGCGCAGTTTCGAGCAGCGGGCTTCTCTTGTTTGTGGTGAGTTCTGCGTCCGCCACAGGATGTGGACAGTTTTAGCAGAAGATCCCCTGTTAGATGTGTCATTTTAGCGGACTTTTTGAACAACCTCTTTAAACCAATCAGGAAAGGTGGATGTATATGACTAAACCAAAAATCGTCGTTCTCGGCGCAGGTTACGCTGGAATGATGACCACGAAGAAATTAATGCAGAAATTAAGCCCGGAAGAAGCGGAGATTGTGCTTGTCAATAAGCATAACTATCACTATCAGACAACATGGCTTCATGAAGTCGCTGCCGGAACAGTCAATCAAAACCAGGCTCGTATGATGATCAGTGATGTGATTAACCCAAGCCGTGTCAACTTGATTTATGATGAAGTTGTCGAAGTGAAAAAAGACGACAATCGTGTCGTGCTCAAAAACAGCGAAGTTACATACGATTACCTAGTGATTTCACTCGGATTTGAAACGAACACATTCGGGATTAAAGGGATGGAAAAAAATGCGTTTTCCATTACAGACATCGACTCAAGCCGCATGATTCGCGAGCATATTGAGTATCAATTTGCCAAATACAGCACTGCGGCCAATCCAAAAGATGAAGATCTGACAATCCTGGTTGGCGGCGGCGGATTTACCGGTATCGAATTTGTTGGTGAACTGGCTGAAAAGGTACCGGAGCTTTGCAAAAAGTATGATATTGACCGCAGCAAAGTACGTGTCATTAATGTGGAAGCAGCTCCACGTATTCTACCAGGTTTCGATGATGATCTTGTTGCATATGCCAAAAAGTCACTATCTGATCGTGGCATTGAATTCAGGGAAGGTGCCAAAATTTCCGAGTGCAAGAAAAACAGCTTTGTAATCGGTGAAGGTGATGATACGGAAGAAATTAAAGCCGGCACTATTGTATGGACCGGTGGTGTTACCGGAAATTCCGTCCTGTCCAAATCCGGTTTTGAACTGACAAAAGGTAAGGTGACGGTTAATGGCGACCTGCGTGCTCCTGGTGAAGAAAACATCTTTATCCTTGGTGACTGTGCATGGGTCATGAATGAAGCAGAAGGAAAGCCATTCCCGCCAACAGCACAGGCAGCTATGCAGCATGCGGATACATGTGCAGACAATATCAAAGCATTGCTGCGTCATGAACCATTAAGCAAGTTTGTGTTTGACGATAAAGGCACCGTTGCTTCACTTGGTGAGACAGACGCAATGGGAACAGTATTCAACGATAATAAGTTGTATGGAAAAGCGGCTGTATCGATGAAAAAGGTCATTGATAACCGTTACTTGTTCCTGCTTGGCGGGCCAAAGCTCATCCTGAAAAAAGGCAAACTTCGCATGTTTTAATTAATCGAGGAGGGACATTTTTATGAAAAACGGAACAGTATATGTATTTTTGCTGGCACTGGCAGCAATTGTAGGGTATACGGTGGCAACACGCACACTTGAAGACGCAAGAGACTTCCGTTAATAACAAGCGGTAACGCATTAACCATCCTGTCAAAATGTCAGGATGGTTTTTAATTACCTGTCAATAAATGTTAGTTATTTCTATTTTCAATATTAAACCATAATTTACTGGATTTTTGTTATTAATCTGTGATCATTATCACTGTTTATATAGTGATAACCATATATATTGAGGAAGATAGGAGGGTGCTTATGAGTATTGAATTGATTATTCTGCTGGTGGTACTTTTTATTGCAGCCTTGGGAGGCACATTTGTCGCTTTTAAACAAGAAGAAAACAAAATGAAAAAGTATGAAGAAGAGGGCGACACTGTTGAAGATCAATTAAGGCGGTCACATGAATATGAATCCTCATCATTGAAGTCGAATGTCCCTTTGCAATTAATTATTTATGGGGTTACTATTACCATTTCACTTATTGCTTTTGCAATTTATGTTTTTTAGAGGATGTTCAAAAACGCTGGTAACAATGACAGATCGAATGGGGGAGATCTTCTGCTAAAACCACCCAAGTCCTGTGGCGGACGCAGAAGTCACCACAATGTGTAAGCCCGCTCTTAAAACGACGTTGCCTTAAACTTTCGATGAACAGGACGTTGCGAACTTAGCCGACCGGTCCTCCTTTTTGGACACGAACTTTTCTTCTTTTCAGTTTTTATCGGGAGAGTATTTTTTAGAAGTGAACGTTCGGTACAGCATTCATGTTTTTGTCCTATTACCAAATACTACAAGACAGGAGGTGGTTAGATGATAACCGTTATCTTGTCTTTTTTATTGGCATCAGCTCCCTTGACTGTTACCGAGGATGGACAGGTGGCAGATAAATTAGTGAAGGAAGATTTTGAATTACTTTACGTTGATCAATTATTAGTGGATGACACGAAACTGAAGCTGCAAATGGATATTCTTGATGAAAAGTTGTATGAAGAGCCTATCAACGCAAAGTTGGATGAGAATGGAAAAATTATAGAAGGAGAACCCGGAAGATCGCTTGATCGGCAAAAATTTCAGGAGTTGTTCCTCAACTATTTTTATAAGGGAACTCCCAGGAAGATAGCGCTGCCTGAACGGCCTATCTACCCTCGAGTTGGAAGTGAACTGCTTGCGGAGATTCGTGAACATAAAATTGGGAGCTATACGACAAAATTTAAACAGAGCAATAAGGAGCGGTCACGAAATATTGAACTGGCAGCTGAGGCGATCAATAATCATGTTGTTTTTCCGGGCGAATCGTTTTCGTTTAACGATGTTGTGGGCGAACGGACGAAAGAGAAAGGTTATAAACGTGCACCGGTTATTGTGAAAGGCGAGTTGACCGAAGACATCGGCGGGGGTATTTGCCAAGTTTCCTCAACATTATACAACGCGGTTGATTTGAAAAACATTGAAATGACAGAACGCTATTCACACAGCCGCAGTGTCCCCTATGTACCGCCGGGACGTGATGCGACTGTCAGCTGGTATGGGCCTGATTTTGCTTTCACCAACAATTACAGACAGCCTATCCTGATTCGTGCCTCCGCTAAGAATGGGGAAATGACGATACACATTTTATCGTCAGAATCGACATAATTGTTGAATCGTCAATCCATGGTTGGCTGCCCGTTTAGGCGGGATAAGGAATCAGTTAAATAATTTTTGCGCCTTACAATTTCACCTTCCTTTGCCAAGCATAAGCCCCCATTTCACTTTCTTTTAACATGAAAGTTAGTTAAAATTTAATCAGATAAGGGGGGCTTTCGTTATGGATATATTGAATTTGAATGATCATTTTCAAGGTGATATGTCATCAAAATATAGTGAACAGCTTGAGGGGCTTTTAGAAGAATTTAATCGCGGCCATTATCCGAATGTATTGTCAAAATCAGCTGCACTGCGCTCTGAAAGTGATCTGGACAAGCAGCTTGCCGATAAATTAAAAATGGTTGAAGCGATTTGCCATTCGGAAATTGGTGAAGTAAAGGCATCATCTGCCATCATTTCCGAGTTATATCACCAATCGGACATTGATTGGATGCTGCTCGGCGAATTAGCGTTCATGTGTGACTTTAAGCTGGCGCGTCGCATATTAAGTGCAGCTGTCAAGCAGATGGAAGAGGACAGTGAAGCCGACCGGATTAAACTGGCGCGTGGTTATCTGGTGCTTGCCGAGGCAGAGGAAAACTTGGAAAAATATGTACGGGCCATCAAGTATTTCAAAAAAGGTCTTGAGTTTTTCCAAGAGGGCGAAACACCGGATCAGTATATGATTTTGTACCTTCATTTCAAAATTGGTATGATGTACTCTATGAAAAACGAAACGGAGGAATCACTTCACTATTTGAGTAAAGTGATTGACATGGCCGGTGATACGAATCCGGATTTGAAAATCAACAGTCTGGTAACCATCGCCAAAACTTATGGCAGTAAGAATGAAAATGAAAAGGCGTACCCATATCTGGAAGAGGCGCTGGACCTGCTGGAAGGCTCGTCACTTGAAAATAACATGACCCATGCGGAAGCACTGACTGAAATGGCATTTTACTATTTCGATCAGTCCAAACTGACTGAGGCAGTACCGTATTATCAGAAAGCCATTTCCATCTACAAGAGTTTGCCGAACACGTCCCATCGCAAGTTAGGCATGATTTACATGCAATATGCTTACTGTCTTGAACATATGGAACAGCAGAATATCCGAAAAGCAGGCAAAAGTTATGAAAATGCCGTCGAACTTCTTGAATTGACAAAGGACCGGGAATTACTTGAGAATGCCCTCGCTGATGTGATTGCTTTTTTCGATAACACGGGCAATCAGAAGAAAAAACGAGAGTATGAAGAACGATTTGTCAAGATGACCAATGCTTGACAGGTCGATACATGCCACGTAGTATGATAAATGATAATGAGAATCTTTTTCGTTCATATTGAAGCTTTAAGAACAGGTGAGTGTTATCGAGATATGGGGGACAAATCGGGTAACCATGGCTCCCCCCCAGTAAAGAACATACACCTTCCGGGAATTCCATTGAATGGTTCAACCGTGGAATAGAGGAGAGAGAGTCATGAAAAAAACAGCCATTTTGGTATCGCTGCTGGTATTGGGACTGTTGGCTGCATGTGGTGATGATGAGCGTTCAGATCAGGATAACCACAATGAAAACGGTACTAATGATAGCGGGGAAACCGTGACAATAGAAGATGCGATGGGGACACAAACGATTGAAAAAGGTCCTGAAAATATCGTTGCACTCGAATGGTCTTACGCTGAGAACCTGCTTGCTTTGGGTATTCAGCCGGCTGGGGTTGCTGATTTGGACGGCTTTCATCAGTGGGTGAATATCGATAAGGAATTCGATGAAAGCGTAGAGGATGTAGGGACACGGCAGGAACCAAATCTGGAGGCAATCCGACGCCAGGATCCGGATTTGATCATTGCGGTAAAATTTCGTCATGAGCAATATCTGGACCAATTGAAAGAAATTGCCCCGGTTGTCACGTTTGCCCCTTATGGAGAGGAAGCCATTCAGGATCATTATGAGAATATGCTTAATGAAATGAAGACACTGGCTAAAATCGTCAATAAACAGGATCAGGCTGAACAGGCTATTGCCGACTTGGATTCAATTATTGAAGAACAAAAACAGCGCATTACAGATGCAGGACTGGAAGGATCCGAATTTATTGCTACCCAGGCATTTACGGCTCAAAATACACCAACATTAAGATTATTTACGGATAATTCCATGGTTGGAAAGGTCATGAATGAACTTGGTTTTGAAAATGTTTACCAGACAGATGAGCCGGAAGTGTATGGATACAGTGAAGTGACGCTGGAAGCACTGCAGAATTTCCAGGATCGTAAAGATCTGCAATTTTTGTATATTGTTCAGGAAGATGACAATATTTTTGAGTCCGATTTTAAAGGAAATCCAGCCTGGGAGAACTTAAGCTTTGTACAAAACGGCAACACCCACCAATTGCCCGGAAATACGTGGACATTCGGTGGTGTGCTGTCAAATCAGGTATTGGCAAAACAGCTGGTTGATGCCATGGTAAAAGAGTGATTGGATGAATAACAAATTGTGGCAATCAATCGTTGCGGTTCTTACCTTTGGGGGTGGAACCGCGCTTTTATGCATCTTAACGTTTATCCATATTAATCAGGGAAGTGTATCGATTTCCATCGGCACAGTGATTGATGCTATCATTTCCCCTGAAAATAATCTGGAACACCATACAGTTCGTATTTTGCGGATGCCCCGGGCCATCATGGGTATTATTGCCGGCGGGGCATTGGCTGTTGCCGGGGTTGTCCTGCAGACAGTAACGACAAATCCGCTGTCGTCGGCAAGTACACTTGGCATTCATTCCGGTACGTATTTTGCTGTTGTTTTCAGTACAGTGTTCCTGCCGGCAGCTTTAGTTGGAAATGGCATTATTGTGGCGTTTGTCGGTGGTATCGTGACCTTTCTGATTGTATTCATGCTGTCAGGTGGAAATAGAGCTTCACCGGTGCGTATGGTGTTGGCCGGTATGATTGTGACGTTTTTATTTTCATCGCTGACAAGTGTTCTGCAGATTTTTTATGAAAATGAAACAGCAGGATTGTTCTTATGGGGTTCAGGAACACTCGTGCAAAACGACTGGAGTGGTGTCCGGTTTTCCTTGCCGGTCGTGGCAGTCGGTCTCTTAATCATTTTAGCTATGTCATTTAAATTGGACACCCTGACGCTGGGGGACGATGTTGCCACCGCGCTGGGACAGAATGTGCATATTGTTAAATTTGTGACGATTACAGCAGCGGTCCTGCTGACGTCTGTTACCGTCAGTGTCGTTGGTCCGATCGGATTCGTCGGACTTGTTGCACCGCACATAATTAAGCTGATTGGCTACCGTAAGCATTTGCCGCTTTTGATTGCGTCTTTTGTTTGGGGCGGCAATGTGCTATTATTCGCTGATATTTTGGCACGTGTGATTGATCCGTCATTTTCCGAGCTGCCTGTTGGTGCAATTACGGCATTGATTGGTGCACCATGGCTCATCTATCTTGTTATGCGGATGAAACAGTCAAAATACGGTGATGACAATACATCTGTTATTGCCGGAAAAACATCAGCAAGTTTGTCACTAAAAGTAGTTATTCCGGTATTAGTCATCATTATTTTGTTGACGATGTTTGTTAGTCTGGCATCCGGTAATTATGGTTTTGAACCGACTCTGTTATGGAATGCATTATTTGGTGAATCAGATAATTTTATGCTCGGACTGGTGATGGATTTACGATTGCCGCGGGCGCTGGTTGCTTTAGTCAGTGGCATGGTGCTTGCTGTCAGTGGACTTATTTTCCAGGGTGTTCTGCGCAATACGCTCGCAGATCCGTCTGTCATCGGGATTACTTCTGGGGCAGGCGTCGGTGCACTGCTGACCATGTATGTGTTTGGTGTAGCCGCTGTCTGGATCCCGGTCGGAGCCATGTTCGGTTCCATTCTATTTTTTGTATTTGTGATGCTGATGGCTATTCGCGCAAAATTTCAGCCGACCATTTTGGCATTGCTCGGGATTGGCGTATCTGCATTTGGTCAGGCGATTATTCAAATACTGGTCGTCCAGGCGGATTTGAATGTAGCATCCGCATTAACATGGCTGTCAGGAACAACGTATGCAAGAGGATGGTCGGAATTTTTAAATTACTTAATTTGGCCGGTTATCATTTTGTTTCCATTGCTAATGTTGCGGATTCGTGATCTTGATACGTTATCATTGGGAGATGACACAGCCAAAGGACTTGGACTGAAAGTGATGTCTGCCCGGTTTCAACTGGCATTATTGGCAACATTACTGGCAGCATTCAGTGTAGCCGCAGTCGGTACCATCGGGTTCATTGGCCTGATTGCACCGCACTTGTCCCGATTAATTGTCGGACCGTTCAATCAACGTCTCTTGCCGGTTACGATGCTTGTTGGCGGTGCATTGCTGGTTATTGCGGACATGCTGAGCCGTACACTGCTTGCCCCGAATGAAATCCCATCCGGTATACTGGTTGCGATTATCGGTGCACCGTATTTTCTGTGGTTGATGCGGAAACGGGCATAAGCAAAGACGTCAATTGAATCGGAAAAATTATGCTGCAGAGAATAGACTGTGAATGAAAGAAAAATCAAACCCGTCTGCTCTCCTGTGAAAAGGTGCAGGCGGGTTATAATTATACCTTTTGTTGTCGGCTTTTTATCCAGTTGATTAATCCGCCGCTCAGGATAACCTCACGCTGACGTTCAGAAAGGTTATGCTCGACTGTTATTTCATGTTCATGATCTCTCAGTGTCCCTGTGGCATCGTGTGTCAGGGCTTGATCGATTTGAAGACCGATTTCCGCACCAGGCTTCATTTTACCGAATACAAGATGGTCTTTGATCAGTTTCTGTCTAACATTCAAAGCCAATGTATATCCTCCTTTGGAAATATGTCTCTAACAATCCATATCTCAAAATAGGCAAAGTCAAACAAAACCCGGAATGTTTATTATAAATGAGTTGAAATTGATGGCTAGATTATTGATAATGTGATGAGTGCTGAGCAGGGGCGGCGGATCGAAGGGAGCGTCATTCATCGTCGTCGTTTTAAAAAATAAAAAGGATGCCATTCCAAAATGGGTGACATCCTTTTACCGAAAAAGATTATTCAGCTTTATGTGCTTCGATTTCGAAAGTGATTTTAACTTCATCAGCAACCAGTACGCCGCCGGTTTCCAATGCAGCGTTCCATGTAAGACCGAAATCTTTACGGTTGATGGTTGTTTCACCGCTGAAACCTGCTACGATGTTGCCGCTCATCGGATCTTTGCTTTGTCCTTCTGACACAACATCAAATGTAACTTGTTTTGTTGTGCCGACCATTGTTAAGTCTCCTGTCACATCATAGTTGTTGCCTGATTTTTTCTTGATATCAGTTGCAACAAATGTAGCTTTTGGATGATTTTCAACATCGAAGAAATCGGCTGAAAGCAAATGATCATCGCGATCTTTATTTTTTGTATCGATAGATGATACATCAATGTTAACTTCAACCTTTGAATCTGTCAGGTCGTCCGGATCAGCTTCGATGACCGCATCAAAATCATTGAAATGACCTTTTGCTTTCGAAATCATCATATGCTTTACGGAAAATCCTATCTCACTGTGTACTGTGTCTACATTAAATGTTTCTTTTGCCATGTGTATCCCTCCAATAGTTACTTTATGTAACCAAGTATAAAATGATAAATAAATATTGTCAAGTAATTATGCAATATTTATTTTGAATTCAGTATAAATTACCCTGATGTATATTTCAATAAACCTGTTTTCCGTGCTATACTATGAATAGATTTGGAGTGGTGAATCATGGCGGAATTAAGTATCATTCCATGCGGAAGGAAAAAAATTTGGGATAAACAGCCGGAATTGGGGGCGGTACCGGCAAAAGATGCCTATATCGGCACATTGCATCAACGCACGCGCCAGTATGCGGAAATGTTCACGGATCAGTGGGTGATTTTGTCTGCCAAGCATGGTTTTCTGTTTGCTGATGATTCAGTTGACGGCCAGTATGATGTCACCTTTGGTCAAAAAAGTGATGAAATCATTTCATTTGATAAATTAATCAAGCAGGCAAAAGATAAGCAACTGGATCAATTTGATCAACTTGTTGTTTTGGCGGGAAAAAAATATAAACCTATTATAGACAGAACGTTTACCAAAGATATCCCCAGAGTTTTTCCTTTATTGCAGTATGGCGGAATAGGTTACATTTTGCGGGCGCTGAAGCAATCAGTGGAAACGAATACGCCCATTCACTAATAAACAGGAGCAGATATCATGACACGACCTTTACTGATAGCACTTGTTTTAATTGGTTATATGATTTATGTCGCTTTTAAACATAAAGAGACTTGGAAAAGGTTATCAATAATGCAGATTGCCGGTGTGTTTGTCACGTTTGTCGGGATTGTAAGTGTTTCGGCATTTATTCTTTATTACGGCACCCGGTATATTACATCTGCCATACCAGGTGAAATCACCGGTTTTGTTATTCAGTTTTTTGCCATAATCATTATCATTGCCGCTGCAGCAATAGGTTTTGCCGCAATCGCCAGTAAAATTACGAACGGCATTATTCCAATTCAGCGGAGAAATCATGAAAAATAACAGAAAAACGCCCCACAGCTAACGGCTGCTGAGGCGTTTTTAGTAACGCCAAAGTGGTATATTATGGATTGATCTTACAAGAAAAGCGAAGGAAGGTTTACACTTTAATGGACATCGTAAAAATTTTTTAAAAATCTTTCATGAGCTGTAAATATATTCTGGAACAGCAGCCGTTCCAAAAACCATCCGATATGAAAATAATGCTATAGAAAGGACTGATTTATTCGGGAGGTCAAGAGGATGGATAAAGGTACCATTGTACGATCGGCTGTGCTGGTTCTGGCACTTGTAAACCAATTTCTCGTTATCATTGGTAAATCGCCGCTGCCAATCGACGGCGAACAATTTGAACAGACAGTTTCTTTCATTTTTACAGCGGTCACATCCGTTTGGGCGTGGTTCAAAAATAACTATGTGACGAAAACAGGAAAGGATCAGAAGAAAGTATTAATGCAAAATGGTTTAGTTGCAGGTATGAAAGACAACCGGACGAATACTGGATCTGACAGATGATAACAGTAATGGCTTCGTACAGGAGGCAGTTGGGGATTTTGAGGATGGCTACATCGCACTGCTCTGTGATACTGGCAGGATGACTGTGGAAGATTTGGCGGAGAAACACTTGAACGTTGACTTGACACAATCGGATTTCTGGGAAAATGCCATGAAGCCAAGCGTAAAAGATGTGGAAGAATTTCTTTCGTTGAGCAATGTTTAATACCACACGAAAAGGTTTGTCATTTTGGAAATAGTAAGATACAATATAACTAACAAAAAAAGCATAGGTTAGAAGCCTTCAAGGGGAGCCGTATGGCTGAGAGTGAACAAACTGCTGTTCTGACCCTTCGAACCTGTTAGTTAGTACTAGCGTAGGGATGGTGGCTTTTTGATGGAATAGTTAGCAATGTGAGCGGATTTCCACATCAGGAGGCTTCCCCTTGGCATTGCTTTTTTTGTGCGCAAAAAATCAGTAGGCGGGATGTCCCCGCCACAAAGGGGGAGGATTTATCATGCGTGCAAAACGTACGTTATTTTTGATTGAGGTGGCTGTTTTTACAGCATTGGCACTGATGCTTGATATTATTCCGTTCTTATCGATCAAACTTTGGGTTCAAGGCGGGTCGGTATCGCTTGCGATGATACCTGTTTTTATCATAGCATACCGCTGGGGACTTAAGGGTGGACTCTTATCCGGGTTTTTATGGGGGATTCTGCAAATAGCTGTTGGTACCGGATATGTGTTGCATCCGGTACAGGGGTTCATCGACTATGTACTGGCCTTCACCGTGATCGGGTTTGCCGGCATCTTTGCTAAGCAGATTCAGGATGCGGTTCAATCAGGCAACACAAAAAGATATCTCACCTATATTACGCTTGGGGTGATTCTCGGCAGTATGCTTCGATTTGCAGCCCATTTTGCAGCAGGTGTCGTATTTTTTGAGTCGGCAGTAGAGGGACAGTCGGTCTGGGTTTATTCGTTCCTGTATAACGTTTCCTATATCATACCGTCTTTAATCATTAGTGCGATTGCCGTCTTTCTCCTGTTTCACAAACAGCCAAAAACATTGCTGCACGCAGCATAAGATATTTATTCCGCTCACAATCAACCATGTCACGAAAAAGAGGCTGGGACAAAAGCATTTTTATTAAAGAAAAATCCGAACTTTAGTTGGTGCATATATCCCGCTCCGGAAATATACTTGGTGCTCGTCGTGTTGCATGAGATGTCGGAGAAGCAGCACTCCTCGCAACTCGCATTTTACTCGGTGGATGTTCAGCTCGTCGCTTTCCGCGGGCGGCTGGTGAGCCTCCTCGTGCTCGTCGCGTTGCAAGCTATCTCTGTGAGGTATACGCTCCTTGCAGAAAAGATTGCTGGCGCACTGCGGGGTCTCACCTCTGCCTTTTATCCCGCAGGAGTCTTCGTATATTTCCTCCGCTCAAGTAGTGCATTGTTCGTCTTTAGATTGGCAGTTTTAATTATGTCCCAGCCTCATTTTTTTCGTATATACTGCTCATAAAGGAGTGATGTTCATGCGGGAACTTGTCGGACAGTGCCAGGAATGTGGAAAAAATGTCTATTGTGAGAATGGATTTTTTGATGGTGTCCAGGAAAACGGCAAACTGCTGTGTAATGATTGTGCCGATGAAAGTGAATCAATATAAAGAAGTTGACAGTCAACCCCCTGAAGTTCACATGTTAAGAGGCACAGCTGCAGACATTTTCACCGCTTCCTTTCGATGTGCATAGGCTATAGCACATTTCAGAAAGGAAGTGTTTTAAGTGGAAATAACCCTTTCCCATTGGCTATACGGTATTTTTACATTAATGATCATTTTCACGATGATATTCCGTAGAGGTGTCGTCTTGCCAACCTTACTCGGGACGTTTGTCATTGCCTGGGTATATCAGGGCAGTCTGGTTGATGGCTTTACCGCAATCTTTAATGCCAATCTCGTTGCGGCAAAAGAGCTTTTTAATATTTTTTTGATTATAACCTTTATGATAGCGTTATTGCACTCTTTACGCGACCTTGGTGCTGATCGAAAGATGATTCAGCCTATCGAAAAGTTAATGGTTAATGGTCACGTTTCGTTTTTTGTATTAGTCGCAATAACCTATGTGATATCCTTATTCTTTTGGCCGACTCCGGCTGTGCCGTTAATATGTGCCTTGCTTGTACCGGCAGCCATACGGTCCGGTCTGCCTGCGATGACTGCCGCCGTGGCTGTTGCCCTGGCCGGCCAGGGGATGGCACTGTCATCTGATTACATTGTGCAGGTTGCTCCCAATCTGTCGGCAACATCTGCCGGAATAGATACGGCTCTTGTCTCTGATAAAGCACTTGTCTTATCGTTGATTGCTGGTGGTGTTGCAATCTCATTAGCATACTTCTTGTATCGGAAGACGATTCGTTCAAAAAACAGTGAGTTGAATGAAATCGAAATGAATCGGATGCAAACGGAAAAAGTATCCGAAAATAAGGCGAAATCCGTCCATTTGAATGCGTGGAGCAAATTGTTTGCGGTATTGGTTCCGGTATCCCTGTTGGGTGTGGTTATTTATATGATGTACACAAAGCTTAATTCAGGAAGAATGACCGGGTTTGAAGGTGGTGATGGTGCTGCATTTGTTGGTGGTGTTGCTGTCATATTGCTGCTGCTGTCAACTATTGCATTCGGTCGTCAAAATGCTTTGGATTATATTACAAACCACATTACAGAAGGGTTTGTTTTTGCATTTAAGGCAATGGGGCCGGTCATTCCGATTGCAGGGTTCTTTTTCCTGGGCAGTACAGATTTTTCCGGGAGTATCCTCGGTATTGAAGAAAATGCACCCGGCTTTTTGTTTGATCTCGTTGAAGCATCACAGGCCTATTTACCGCAAAGTGCCTTGTTTGCTGTCATCAGTATTCTGATTATCGGAGTCATTACAGGACTTGATGGCTCAGGTTTTTCCGGTTTGCCGTTGACAGGTGCACTGGCAGCATCGCTGGAAACTGCGTCCGTTGATGCAGGAACACTCGCTGCCATTGGACAAATGGGATCTATATGGACCGGTGGCGGAACAATTGTCGCCTGGTCTTCATTGATTGCGATTGCCGGTTTCTGCGGTGTGTCTGTAATGGACCTGGTCAGAAAAAACTTTATTCCAGTGATGCTCGGGTTGTTTGTCGCCGCTTTACTGTCTCTGTTTATTTTTTAATTCAGAAAAGTTAATCATCCTGATAGAATGGTTATGGATGGATTGATGCCATATAACATTTGAAGAATCGAGGTAGACATTGTGGGAAGCAGTACAGATAAGATTATCGAGGAATCACTGGATGCATTGATGAATGATGACACTTTTTTACCTGGGGGAATATAAAAGCATTCATCCCGGTCAGTCATATAAAGGAAGTTTTACCGGCAAAAGTGTCCTTAACGGTGGTTCTTTAGGACGAAAAGATGCAACCGGCAAAGGTGTTGACTTCCGCTATATGCTTCACGATTTTGCTAAAGATCAGGAAAAATGGCTTTCGGAACGTGATAATAAATTTGCAGAAACGTTACTTGATCATATCAATCAAACGTTATCAATCGCTGTCCAGGGTTCGGCAATGTTGGTTCGTCGGCAGCACTTAGTGACCTATATTCGCTCAGGCAGAATTGTTTTATTCAAGCAGTTATGAAAATTACAACCACTATTTATCGGCAGGGAAAATTGTATTAAAATCTGACTAAAAAAGCATTCCTTTCTTTTTAGGGAGTGTTTTTTTAATGGATTGTCGGCGTGTCAAAGATTTGAAGACAGCAATTGACATATAAATGTCTTTATGATACTTTGTTTTTAAATATTTATGAATATACACTTTATTGTGAAAACTGCTATTTTTACAACGAATTTTAGCTGAAATTTTGTAAGGGCTTACATCCTAATCATAGGAGGTTAAAAATGGAGAAAGTAAAAAATCGTTGGTTAATTGCTTTGTCGGGGGTTGGCATACATATTTGTATAGGGTCTGCGTATGCCTGGAGTGTATTTACAAATCCGATGGCGGATGCGTTTGGATGGAGCACAAGCCAGATTTCATTAGCATTCAGTATTGCCATCTTTCTGCTGGGATTCTCTGCTGCTTTTATGGGAAAGTTTGTTGAAAAAAGAGGACCGCGTATTTCCGGTATGTTATCCGCTCTATTTTTTGGGGTTGGGGTAATGGGAACAGGACTTGCAACGGCTTTTGAATCATTAGCTTTAATGTACTTTTTTTATGGCATCATTGGCGGTATTGGACTTGGCATAGGCTATATAGCACCGGTTTCGACACTTGTCAAATGGTTTCCCGATCACCGGGGACTGGCAACTGGGCTTGCTATCATGGGCTTCGGCTTTGCATCGCTGATCAGTGGCCCTGCTGGAGAGGCTTTGGTCAGTTCAGTTGGTATTTCAAATGCATTTTATATTCTGGGTGCAAGCTATCTGATCATTATGATGGCTGCATCACAATATCTAGCTCCGCCTCCGGAGGGCTGGAAACCTAAAGGAATGCAAGATGAAAAAGCTGATGAACCTAGGAAAGAAAAAGAGGATCTTTCCCAAATGACAGCCAATGAGGCAATTAAGACAAAACCTTTTTGGATGTTATGGATGATGCTGTTTCTTAACGTTACAACGGGTATTGCCATCATCTCTGTTGCATCCCCGATAGGACAGGAGATCACTGGCATGTCAGCTGTAACGGCGGCCACCATGGTAGGAATTATGGGACTTTTCAATGGTGCCGGCAGACTTGGATGGGCTACTATCTCGGACTTCATTGGCAGGCCGAATGTGTATACCATCTTTTTTATTATAGGCATTGTTTCATATTTTTTGCTGCCGGTTATCACATCGGTGATTTTATTTCAGATTCTCGTATACGCAATCGTTTCCTGCTATGGAGGGGGATTTTCTTCTGTTCCGGCTTACATTGGGGACATATTTGGAACAAAACAGCTGGGTGCGATACATGGCTATATTTTAACGGCCTGGGCAGTGGCCGGCATTGTCGGTCCAATGCTGCTGTCATTAATATATGAC
>Ga0079226_10000139_pt1 | contig 45009 bp, 47 predicted proteins | sample Poulit2014_FD_76345 | JGI IMG/M metagenome (GOLD analysis project Ga0079226, IMG submission 76345) | Agricultural soil microbial communities from Georgia to study Nitrogen management - Poultry litter 2014 | ecosystem: Environmental > Terrestrial > Soil > Agricultural land | place: USA: Georgia...
AGTCCCGCGGCGCCCTCGGGCTCCGCGATCACGTAGAACAACACCAGCGCGACACCCACCAGTATCGCGGTCTTCTTCGGGTCCACGGCGACCATCCTGTCTGTTGCGTCATCGGTTGTGTGGCTGCATACGTGTGCGACTACACACGGCAAGCACGCGATCACGGTATCGCAATGTTGCCGCCCCATTTGTACCGCATTCCGCGGCCCTACGGGAGTAATATCCCGCGCTTGGGCCAATCCCCACGGCGGAACACACGTGCCCGTCACCGTCCGTGATAATAGGACTCACACCGATAGCAGACCCTGAGGTATTGGGCCGCAGGCCAGCCATGCACAGTAACCAACAGCCTGACGACAGCAGGCACATCGACCGGCGCACCGGAACCGTACGTTGCGTCGGCGGAATACTACACGACGCCACGGGGCGCATCCTGCTGATCAACAGGGCGCACGCCCCGGCCGCGGGGCGGTGGTCCATCCCGGGCGGAAAAGTGGAACCGGGCGAACCCGATGACGTGGCGGTGGCCCGGGAACTGCGGGAGGAAACCGGCCTCACGGTCGTCGTACGTGCGTGGGCGGGAACGGTGATCAGCGGAACATACGAAATCCACGACTACCGCTGTGACGTGGCATACGGCACACTCCGAGCCGGCGACGACGCGTCCGCCGCGCGGTGGTTCACCGGCACCGAACTACGCCAACTCGAACTCCACGGTGAGCTCACGGACGCACTGTTCGACACATTGCGCGAATGGGATCTACTGCCTGCGTGAGAACGCAACGGACGCGCGGGTAAGGACCGGCCTCGCACGCGGCGGGCCACGGGGGCGTCAGGAAACAGGCTGCGCACCCGTCCGCGCGCCCTCTCAGGGCAACCACCGCATCCGTTGACCGTGCGGCGCGGTCCGTGCCAGTGGGGTCACTTCCGGCTCGTCGTTGATCCAACGAGTCACGCCGAGCGTGGCGTAGCCCGTGTCGCGGTCAGAGCGCAGCTCGTCGCGGCCGGGGAGCAACTGTTCCAGCGTCGCCTCGTAACTGCCCTCGCTCACCCACCACAAGTCACGTTGCGCGGCCAGCCGCCGCAGCTCGGCGACGAAATCCACGCGTCGCTGGGCGTCCAAGTACTCCAGCACGTGGCTGGTCATCACCACCAGCGGCAGCCCCGTCGGCAACCGTGCCGCGGTCGCGGCGAGGTCCTCGACGATGTCGCCACGCACCAACTCCGGCGGATTCTTCGTCTGTAGTGTCGCTGCCATCCGCAACCGTTGGATCCGCTCCGGCTGATCAGCCCACACACAGGCCTCGAGCCAGGCCAGCTCGTCCTCGTTACGCAGATCGACAGGTGCCCGATCCAGGCCGATCCGCGCACCGACAGAGAGTTTCCCCGCGATGCTCGGTGGTTCCGCCCCCATCGCGGTCTCCAGGGCACAGTGCAACCCGAGTCTCGCTTTCGCGGGGCCGGCGGTGAGCTGCTCACCTCCCTCACACTGGTAGCGGTACGAGAACGAATCCAGCCCGAGTAACAGCCCCGCACTGCAGCCGGGTTCGAGCAGCGCCACCCGGCTACCGGCTGCCGTGGCCACACGAGTCAACGCAGGATACAACGACGCGGCACGAGCCACCTCGTTCGTCTGCGTGAACCGGTGCGCAACCAGTTCACGAGCCCGGTCGGCGCGCTCGAGCAGGAACTCACGAACCACCGGCCACGTGTCGGCATCCACACCATCGGTCCCGCCCAATGACGGGTAGTAGCGCGACAACGGGTGGACCGGGTCGGCCTGCAGCAACCGGTGCGCCACGGCGAGCAACAACGTGGGCTTCGCGTCCTGCGCGTCGGCCGCCGTGAGCAATGCGGCAACGTCGCGGTCAGCGGCGGCCTCGTCGGCAAGATGCGAGTACAACGGCGAGATCCCGGCCGCTTCGCGATCCGCGAAGCGGCGCAGCTCGCCCTGGATCCGATCGATGTCACCGCTCATGTCTCAACTCCTCCACGCTGCGCTTCCTCCACGCTGCGCTTCCTCCACACTGCGCTTCCTCCACACTGCGCTCCCGACCGGGTGCCGTCACCACTGTGCCTACCCAGGAAGGCACCCCGCGAGCGTCTCCAGCGCGACAGGGAACCGCCCACATCGTATTCTTGGTGCGCAGCACCAGTGACACGCCACGAGCCTCACGACAGCGGCGACCCGCACGGCTTGGTGGCACCGTCCGCCTGCTCCGACGACGGGGAGTCCGACATGTCGAGGATGCCGTCCTTCGGCACACCACGGGGGCACAACGGTTCCCAGCACGCCGCGGGCGCAACCCCGCCATCGGTGTCAACACCACAGTCCACGGCCATCAGGGACTGCGCCGCATACGTCGGTGGCCGACGCCTGCAGGGACACTGGACCTATTCGGAGGCGATCACCGAGGTTCGCGCCCGTGCCGAGGGATACGTCTGGCTCGGGCTGCACGAACCGGACACGGAACAGATCCAGGGGGTCGCGACAACCTTCGGGCTGCACGAACTGGCCATCGAAGACGCTGTGCACGCGGGGCAACGTCCGAAACTGGAACGCTACGGGGAAACCTTGTTCATGGTGTTACGCCCGGTCAGTTACCTCGCGTACGAGGAACCGGACACGCTCAACGAGATCGTCGAAACCGGTGAGCTGATGATTTTCCTCGGCCCCGATTTCATCATCACGGTCCGACACGGCGACCATTCTCCGCTGACGCGACTGCGCGCACAGCTCGACACGGACCCCGACAGGTTACGGATGGGCCCCTCCGCCGTTCTCCTGGCGATCGCCGATCGCGTGGTAGACCACTACCTCGACGTGAGCGAGCAAGTGGCCGACGACATCGACGACATCGAGGCAGCGGTGTTCGTCGCGCACTCCACGGTGACCGCCGAACAGATCTACTTCTTCAAACGTGAGGTGTTGAAACTGCGACGAGCGGCGAGTCCGCTGCACACCCCGATACAACGGCTCGTGGAGGGCCACAGCGACCTGGTCCCCACCGAGGTACGGTCGTACTTCCGTAACATCTCGGACCACCTCAGCACGGTCGTCGAGCGGATCACACACGCCGACAACCTACTCACGACACTCCTCGAAGCCACCACAGCGATGATCACCCTGCAACAGAACACCGACATGCGCAAGATCACGTCGTGGGCCGCGATCATCGCGGTTCCCACCGCGCTCGCAGGTGTATACGGCATGAACTTCGACCACATGCCGGAAACCCACTGGACCTACGGGTATCCGACGATACTGGCAGTCATCCTGACGCTGTGCCTCGTGCTGTACATCGTCTTCCGCAGGAATCGATGGCTGTGACGGGCCGGAGCTTGTCCCGATCAGATACTCGGTCACGCTCCGGGCGCGCTGCCACCGTACGGGCGCATCGCCAATCTGGCGAGCATGTCCCTGCCCTGTTCGGCGTTGCGCGGCTGACACAGCACGTCGTAGCGCCCCGCGACCAGTTGGCTCGTCGACGTGAAGTCCCGGTAGCGACGTGCCGTCGCATAACTCAACGAAGCGAACGCGATGCCGAACACCGCCCCTGCGACCACCCCCACGGCAACCGGCGTGTAGTCGAGCTGCTGGGAGCCGAACAATCCCAACAACAGACCGATGACCATGCCGAACCACGCGCCGGAACCAGCTCCGGTACCCAGCACCCTCCCCCACGACAACTTACCGACCACCCGTTCGACCAACATCAGGTCGATACCGACGATCGTCACATCCCCCACGACGAAGTCGTTGTCCGCCAGATGGTCGACAGCACGCTGCGCCTCCTCGTACGTGGCGTAGGAGCCGATCGGCCAACCGGTCGGTGGTGTCGGCAGGCCCTGCTTGACGTTGCCCGCACGACCACCGAGCGGAGAGAACGGACCGGTCACACTCACCACCCGCCGTGTTGTCCTGACGATACGTCCACTGGCCCCGATTATGGACTCCCTGACGAGGGTGGCAAGCCACGCAGAAACAACAGCACCGTACCGACACGTAAAATGGCATCCAAGCACCACTCACTCGTTCGCAAAGGCCGGTATCGAAAGTGACCAGCACACAACAGCTGCCCAGCACCGACGAGGTACACAACGCACTGCAGAACGTGCAGGATCCGGAGATCGGCAAGCCGATCACCGACCTCGGTATGGTCAAGGACGTCACCGTCGGTGACGACGGCGTGGTGTACGTCGGCATTTATCTCACCATTGCCGGGTGTCCGTTGAAGGAGACCATCACCAACGACACCACGACTGCCGTGAAGAAGCTCGAGGGCGTTCGTGACGTGCGCGTGGAACTCGACGTGATGAGCGACGAGCAACGGCAGGAACTGCGGAAGTCGCTGCGCGGCGATGCCGCGGAACCGGTGATCCCGTTCGCCCAGCCCGGTTCGCTGACCAGGGTCTACTGTGTCGCCTCCGGAAAAGGCGGAGTCGGCAAATCCAGCGTGACGGTCAATCTGGCAGCCTCGATGGCCGAACGCGGACTGTCCGTCGGCGTGGTCGACGCCGACATCTACGGCCACTCCGTCCCGCGGATGCTCGGGACCGGTGAGAAACCAACCAAAGTCGACACCATGATCATGCCGCCGCAGGCACACGGCGTCCGGGTGATCTCCATCGGCATGTTCACCCCCGGTAACACTCCGGTGGTGTGGCGCGGCCCGATGCTGCACCGTGCGCTGCAACAGTTCCTCGCGGACGTGTTCTGGGGCGACCTGGACATTCTGCTGCTCGACCTCCCGCCAGGCACCGGCGATATTGCCATCTCGGTGGCCCAACTCATTCCGAATGCCGAAATCCTGGTCGTGACGACCCCGCAGCAGGCGGCCGCGGAGGTCGCCGAACGTGCGGGCGGCATCGCGTTGCAGACGAGACAACGGGTTGCGGGGGTCGTTGAGAACATGTCGTGGATGGAGGGACCGGACGGCTCCCGCATGGAACCGTTCGGCTCCGGTGGTGGCCAGCGTGTCGCGGACTCACTGACGCGCTCGATCGGCGCGGAGGTCCCGCTGCTCGGCCAGGTACCGCTCGACCCGAGACTCCGGGAACAGGGCGACGACGGCACCCCATTGGTGCTCTCCCAGCCCGACGCTCCTGCCTCCGGCGTGCTCCGCGGGGCCGCAGACAGCCTCTCCACCAGGGCACGTGGACTGTCCGGGATGATGCTCAACCTGTCCCCCGCGGGTAACTGACCCCTCGCTCAACAACAGCGCTCGGCAACAGCACCGCCACGACACCGATCCACGTGGATCCGGACGCGACCCGTCAGGTGGCGTCCGGATCCACCGGGGGTCTCTCGCCCGAAGCCAGCTCGCCACCGGCGGTACCGCCCGTGGTGGAACGTCCGTCCGTTGAACGACCACGATGGTCACCGTTCGTGCCGTCGGCCCGAATCCCCAGTGGATCCTGGTCATCATCGAGTAGTTGCTGTGTGATCGCACGCTTGGGATTGAAACCGCGCAAATTCCGCAACTCCTGCAGCGGCTGTTGCCACTCGTCGAGCTCCGGGCCGATCTCGTCGCGTAGCTGTCGCCGCGCGCCGGTCGCGAGTTCCCGTATTTTGCGCAGATTCCGACCGAGCCAACTGGCCGCCTGCGGCAATCGTTCGGGACCAAGGATGAACAATGCCAACACGAGCAGTACCAGAATCTCGGACCACCCGACACTGTCGAACACACCCCGAGAATACAACCTGCGGGTGATCGCCCCGTCGCTAGTCGCCTGCCAGTTTGACGTCGACGGTCAGTTCACGATCCTTGCGCACCAGCGTGACGGGAACCACCTCCCCCACATCGTGGGCGCGGACGGCGACCGTGAGTTCCGCGGCGTCCCGCACCTGGCGGTCTCCCACCTTCTGCACGATGTCGCCCTCCCGGATCCCGGCCTTGTCTGCGGGACCGTCGTCGACGACATTCTTGATCCGTGCGCCTGCGGAGCTGTAGGACGCCACGGACGCAGCATTCACTCCGAGCTGCGCGTGTTCGACCTCACCGTTCTCGATCAACGCCTCGGCGACTTCGATTGCCTGGTCCACGGGAATCGCGAAACCCAGTCCGATGCTGCCGCCCTGCCCCTGACCGCCCCCGACGGTGCGGATCAACGAGTTGATCCCCACCAACGCGCCGGTCGAATCCACCAACGCGCCACCCGAATTACCGGGGTTGATCGGCGCATCCGTTTGAATCGCGTCGAACGTGACCGGAGGTAGTCCATCCTCTCCGGGGGCGCTGATCGGACGGTTCACCGCACTGACGATGCCTGAGGTCACAGTGTTCGACAAACCGAACGGCGAGCCGATCGCTATCACGCTGTCGCCGGGCTGGAGGTCATCGGAACTTCCCACCTCGACGACAACCGGATCATCCACATCAACCTTGAGCACGGCCAGATCGGTTTTCGGGTCGGTCCCCACGATCTTCGCCGACACCCGGCTACCGTCGGTGAACACCGTGGTGATGTCGGCCTTGTCGTTCTGGGTGGCCATGGCCACCACATGATGGTTGGTCAGGATGTACCCGTCCGAATCGACAACGACTCCGGAGCCGAGACCACCACTGTCGCCGGCACCCACCTCGACGGAGACCACGGCAGGCGCGACCTCCGATGCGATGTCCGCGATCGAACCCGGCGCCCGTTCCTTACCCGCCTCCGCTTCGGCAACATGCAGCTCACCGCCGAGTGAGCCACCCAACGTGGCAGCCCCCCAGCCGATGACTCCGCCACACGCCCCCACCACCAGCGCCACCAGGGCGAGGGCCAGCAGCGAACGCGGTTTCACCCGCCGGCCGAAGAGCACCTCCGGCAGGCTCAACATCGCACTACGCGCGTGTTCCACACTCGGCGTCTCGTCCTCCGCGGCCCCCAGCGCCGGTCTGCCGAGCGCGACACCCGAGTCGGGATCGCGCCACGGCTCGTTCTCGTCACCCCACAACGGCGATTCCGGAATGCTCACCGTGAGGTCCTCGGGAGCGTCCGAGGGGCGCTGCAGCCCCACGTCGTCCGCTCCCGTGGGGCGTCCGAACGCCTCGGACAACGATTCCGGTGGCTGCGCTCCGCCCATCGCGCCACCCACCGCGCCGTCGCCGTGGTTCCCGACGGGCCCCTGCTCCGCTGCCCGCCCCTGTCGGGAATCAGGTGTGTGCCGCGCGTCAAACCCCCCAGTGACGTCGCTGGGCCTGCCGAAAGCGGCGGCCTCCGCAGGGTCGACAGGTGGACGGCGCGAGTTCGACTCGTTCATGGCTCCCCGGGCTCATCGCATACTGACACGGCCTGACGATACGCCAAACCCAGAGTGCCGATTGTCCCCTCACCCCGGTGAAGTCAGCGTTGCTCACCGAGCTGCACGGTCGGCGATGTCGTCCGGCCTTGTAGTCCGGAAATGTCGTCCGGAAATGTCGTCGCGGACGGCGGACACCACTCCGGGCGGTCAGCGCCCCGTCACCGTGGCAGTCCCCGCCGATTTCGACGCCGATGGGGCGCTCGGAGTCGAACGATTCGAACTCGGGCGCGCCCGCGCGTCCGAGGAGGGTCTGTCGGAGTGTTGTTGTCCCGCAGCACCGGGCACGTCGAACTGCGCACGCATCACGTCCGAACGCGGCTGCGGCGTCCCGCCCGTGCTCTCCTGCTGGATCGGTCCCAGGTCGCCGGTCACGACCAACGCGATCGCGCTGAGCACCATTCCGGACACGACCACCCCGGCGCCCTGCGCGGTGCGGCGCCACAGGTGCGGCGAATCGGGCCGGCTGGGCCCCAGCACCCGATCCGAGCCGTCGAGCGGCTCGGCGTCACCGAAGCCGAGGTGTTCCGAGGAAACCTTGTCCGGCCGCTGCACGGCCACCAACTGTCCCTCGGCGGAGACGGCCAGCTCGCCCACGACCCCGGGCACCCCGGACACGGCAGCGTCATCGGGAATCGAACGCAGACTCGCCAGGAAACCCGCCGACATCGGTGGCGGAGCCGCACCACGTACCGCTGTCCGTGCCTGCCGCTGGGCGGTCACCTCCGCCACACACATCGAACACTGCGCGAGATGTTCGGCGGCACGCTCGTGAGCACCGGCCGACAGTTCGGCGTCCACGAAAGCGACAACGGCATCCGGCAACAGATGTGAATCCGGCAGGCCGCGCCCCGGTTGCTCACTCATACTCGCTCCACCGGCACATCGTTCACGTTCGATGCTCCTTCCTGGACGGGGTCGTCTTCCCGGCGCTCTCTGCTGTGCTCCATCGACGCCCGTAGTGCCTGTCTGCCACGGTGAATACGACTACGGACCGTGCCCATTTTGACGCCGAGCGTTGCCCCGATCTCCTCGTAGGAGAGTCCCTCGACATCACAAAGCACGACAGCGACGCGGAACTCGGGATGCAGTTCGTCCAACGCCCCCTGCAGATCCGGGTCCAGGCGCGTATCGGTGTACACCTGCTCGGGGCTCGGATTGTTCCCCACGACCCGGTCGGTGTTGTCCGGCAGCGCCTCCATACGGATCTTCGACCGGCGGCGTGCCATGTCGAGGAACAGATTCGTCGTGATGCGGTGCAGCCAACCCTCGAACGTGCCCGGTTTGAACGATGCCAGTGAGCGGAACACACGAATGAACGTGTCCTGGGTCAGATCCTCCGCATCGTGTGCGTTACCGGACAGCCGATAGGCCAATCGGTACACGCGATCGGCATGCTCACGCACCACCTGATCCCAAGTGGGCGGCGTCCACGCGGCGTGTGCGCCATCACCGTCACCAGCAGTGTCTGTCTCGCTACTCTCGGCGTGAGCGCTCTCGGCCGTGGCCTGGTCGTCTGCGACGTTCGTCGCGCTACTGTGCATGGACAGTGCGGACTCCTCCCTGGGGGACTCAACCTTCATAGGGGTCTCCATCGGGATGCTCCCAACTATCAACACCAACGCACGAGGGACGCGCGTTGTTCCCGATACCAGAACTTCCGGTTCTGAGACGCAGTCTCGCCCATCTCCTTATGGTGGTGTTGAGACTCGACTGAGAGCGGCCTGAGATTCTGCCGCGCCTGCCTGCACCGTGACCGCCGAGCGGCGCACGCTAACCTCCTGGAGTGACCTTCCAGCCCGGTACGGACACGGCGAGTGCGCGCGAGAGTGCCGCAGGACTCGGCAGCGACACCACCGACACCACCGACACCACCGACACCACCGACACCACCGACACAGCCGACACCCCCGACACCGTGGACACCGCCACGGGCAGCGTCCTGCGGTTCCTGGCGTGCACGCTGCGCGCGCGGGCGGTGGTCGAGGTCGGCACCGGTACCGGAGTCAGTGGGCTGTATCTGTTGGAGGGCATGCCCGCCAACAGCGTACTCACCTCGATCGACATCCGGCCGGAACACCACCACCGGGCCCGGGCACACTTCTCCGCAGCGGGCTTCGCCGCCACCCGCAGCCGGTTGATCACCGGGCGGGGCGCTGACGTGCTGCCACGGCTGTCATCGGGCAGTTACGACCTGGTCTTTCTCGACACCATGCTGTCGGACTACCCACACTACTTCGAGCTGGGACTCCCACTGCTGCGCACCGGCGGAGTGCTCGCCCTGCAGACACCTCCCACCGCGGCCGGTGACGACAACCGTCGCCACACGAAGGATTCCCACGCACTGCGAGCCATCGGCGACATGATCCGCCAGGACGAGCGTCTGGTTCCCACCTGGTTCCCCCTGGCGAACCCGTTGCTGGTTGTAGCCGTCGGTGAGTAGCCGTCCCACTCACCCGTACGAAGCGACCAGTTCGACCAGCGTGCGAGCGGCGAATCCGGTGGCGCCGGGCACGACCTCCGCGTAACCCGACTCGGCTCGCGCCGGCCCGGCCACATCCAGGTGGGCCCAACGACTGCCCATGGTGAACTCGCGCAGGAACAGCGCCGCGACCACCGCACCCGGCCCCTCCGGCGCCTGCCGAACATCGGCGATCGCACTACGGACCGCGGCGGAATGCGCCTCGAGTAACGGCATACGCCACCAGGACTCCCCGGTCGCCTTGCCGGCGGCACACACCCGCCGGGCCAGGTCATCGTCCGTGGCGAACACACCACCCGTCCGCAGTCCGAGCGCGACCTTCATGGCACCGGTGAGTGTCGCGACATCAACCACCGCATCGGGCTTGAACCTCGCGACGCCGTACCCCAACGCGTCAGCCAACACCATCCTGCCCTCGGCATCGGTGTTGGTAACCTCGCTGGTACGGCCACCGTAGTGCCGCACCACGTCTCCCGGGCGATAAGCACCACCGGAAACGTGGTTCTCCGCGGCGGGGACCAGCGCGGTCACCCGCACCGGCAGTCGCAGTGCCGCGACCGCACGAATCGCGGCGAGCACGGCCGCGCTCCCCGCCATGTCGGTACGCATCAGCGGCATACCGTCCGCCGGTTTGATCGACAGCCCGCCCGTGTCGAAGGTGATTCCCTTCCCCACGAGCAGCAGGTGGGTGCTGGCGCCGCGCGGCCGATACGTCGCCTCGATCAAGCGCGGTGGGCGTGCCGAACCGGCACCCACCGCGAGGACACCGCCGAACCGTTGCCGCGTGAGCCACTCCTCGTCGCGTACCGTGACCCGCAGATTCGTGATGTCGGACAACAGCCGGGTGGCTGTGTCGGCAAGCCACGCAGGGGTCTTCACGTTCGAGGGAGTGTTGGCCAAATCGCGCGCGAGAACCGTCGCCTCGGCCAGTTCCCGAGCCCGCGGAAGCGCCTGCTCCCATTCGGCGATGTCCTCCGGCGTGGTCGCATCGGCCGCAATCAGCCGGAGCGTACGCAGCGGAGACTTGCTGTCCGTCGTACTGACCCGGTAGTGGTAAGAGCCGAGTCGGATCCCCACGGCCAACGCAGTGACAGCCGCAGTCGACAACGACTCCGGGAGACGTAGTTGCACGGTGCGAGTAGCTCGGTTGCCCGCGGCCGCGTCGGCGTGCAGGTCGGCGGCCACGGCCTGCACGAGCCCGGCGCCTGCCGCACGAAGCTGCTCCGGTTCCGTGTCACCACTGGACACGGCCCATCGCACACCGTCCTCGTTGTCCGGACGACGCGACACCTCGCCGGTGGCACCACCGGGCCGGATCGTCGCGGTCGGAGTGGTCCGACGCGGCTGGACACTCAGTTCGACGTCGACACAGCGACTCGGAATCGGCGGCAACGGGACGCGCGCCATCGACAATGGTCCTCCTGTTGTGAAACGCTGTCAGCGCCTGTCCCGGAGCAGATGCTAGCCCGTGGCTTCCTGCAGCACGACGCCGAGATCCTTGGCCTCCTCGGCGGTGAGCTCCACGACGAGGCGTCCGCCGCCCTCCAACGGCACACGCATTACGAACCCCTGCCCTTCCTGGACCACCTCGAGGGGACCATCTCCGGTTCGGGGCTTCATGGCCGCCATAGCGTGCTCCCTTTCGTGTCAACGATGCGCCCAGCTCGCGCTCGCCACGGCAAGCGGGTGTGTTCATTCTCCCCCATCACCGATCACCCGCCTACACCCAGGGACGGTTTCGGGTTGAATCAATGCTGGTATGACAACCACACCGGGTGCCGACTCACCCGCCACCCGTCCGAACAACAAGGAGGAAGCAGTGTCCACCGATGACGTACTGTTGACCAACGACAGCGAACATGTGCGCACGATCACGCTGAACCGCCCGGCCGCCTACAACTCGTTAACCGTCCGGCTCAAGGAGGAACTCCTCCGGGCACTCCAGAACGCAGCCGCTGACACGGACGTACGAGCCGTGGTGTTGACCGGTACGGGCAAAGCATTCTGCGCGGGCCAGGACCTGAAGGAACACACCGGACTGTTGCAGTCCGGAGACACCGCACCGCTTCGGACAGTCTCCGAACACTACAACCCCATCGTGCGCACGATCATCGACATGCCCAAGCCGGTGATCGCCGCGGTGAACGGCGCCGCTGCCGGCGCGGGTGCGGCACTCGCCTACGCCAGTGATCTACGGATCGCGGCGAGTTCGGCAAATTTCTCCATGGCATTCGCCGGTGTCGGTCTCGGCCCCGACAGCGGCGCGTCGTGGACCCTGCAGCGGCTGATCGGCTACGGACGAGCCGCCGAACTGATGCTGCTCGGCAGAAAGGTCGACACCACGGAGGCTCTGCGAATCGGACTCGTCAGTGAGGTGACCGACGACGAGGAACTGGCGGGGCGGGCGCACGAACTGGCAGCCAGTCTGGCCGCGGGGCCGACACGGGCGTACGCCCACATCAAGGAAGTCCTGCACACTGCCGCGGGCGGCACACTGGAGCAGGCACTGCAGGCCGAGGACGCCGCGCAGACCGCCCTCGGCGACACCGCGGACCACGCCGAGGCCGTGTCGGCGTTCGTCGCCAAACGTAAACCGAACTTCACCGGTGAATGAGTGCCTCCGGCGCCGGGCGGGTCCGGCTCCGGGGATCGTGTCGGCAACACCTGCCGGCCCCACGTCTCCCGGAGCCGAGCAACCCGGCCCCGACCGGCCTTCCCACACTGCCGCGACCACATCGGACCCGACCGTCTAACCCTCCGCGCGCCAACAGCCCCGGACATGGTCGTCGACCATGCCGGTGGCCTGCATCATCGCGTAACACGTGGTCGGACCGACGAACGTGAACCCACGTCTTTTCAGTTCACGCGCCAGTGCCCGTGATTCCGGAGTCGTGGCCGGCACCTCGGTCCTACTCGCGGGCCTGGAGCGCTGCCGGGACGGCGCGAACGACCACATCAGTCCCTCCAACGGCGTGTCGAGCTCGCAGGTGGCGCGCGCATTCTCGATAGTGGCGACAATTTTGGCCCGATTGCGCACGATGTTCGGGTCGGCAAGCAACCGCGCACGATCGTCCGCATCGAACTCGGCAACGCGTTCCGGTCGGAAATCAGCGAACGCGACGCGGAACGCCGGGCGTTTCCGCAGGATCGTCAACCAGGACAGTCCGGACTGGAACGCTTCGAGGCTCAGCCGCTCGAACAGTGCTGCAGCACCACGACACTCGAAACCCCACTCGGTGTCGTGGTATTCCGCGTAGTCCACAGCCGTGTTCGCCCAGTCACAACGTGGCACTCCGTCGGGCCCAACCAGCTCACTCACTGCTGCTCACCAGACCCACCGTCGGTGTCCCCATCCGGGTGCCGTGTCGAATCGGCCCACGACGCGACATCGGGGGGTGACTCCAGGTCGGCCACCCGGGACCGCAGCGTATCGATCTCGTCTCCCAACCTGCTCATCACCCAGTCCACCTCGGACATCTTGTAGCCGCGCAACACGAGTTGAAACTTCACTCGGGACACGTCATCCCCTGTCATGTCCTCGGCGGGGAGTCGCGTGGGGGAACTCTCCGGCGCGAGTGGTGCCAGTTCCTCCCCCCTGCCGAATACCACGGTGGCGAGCAGGAACACCACGGCCGCGACGAGCACCATGACAAGCAGGTAGATAAGCGCGGTGGTCACGCCCGCGATCCTGACACACTCAGCGCCTACGGCATATGTCGCGCATCGGTGGACGGTCCGCCACCGGCACGCGGGTCACCTCGGGCAACCACTCACCGGCCACCTGTTCGAACTGCGTCACAGCAGTCACCGACGAGTCGCCGATCCCGGCCGGGCCGGATGTGCAGCGTGCCAGCGCGGTAGCGAGAATCTGCTGTGCCATCAGCCCGAGCTGTAACAACGAACGGTTGCGGTGTTTGCGCACGCCGAGGTTGACCTGGGCCAACGCATCCAGTCCACAGGCCGCCTCCGCGTCGAGCAACAACCCGATCTCCACGCCGTAGCCCGCGGCCAACGGCAACGATTCGAGTAACGTACGGCTGGCCGCGTACTCCCCGCCCAGCGGTTGGATGACCCCGGACAACGCCGGGCGTAACGACGCCAGCGCGGGTCGGGCGAGCAGCACGGTGACCCGACCACCACCGGTGCCGAACTCGTCGTTCTCCAGCCGCAGCGGTCTCCGGTAGAACCCCTTCACCAACTCGATGTCGTCGCCGGAAAGCAACGGCCCGAGCAGCGTGGGAACGAACTCGGGGTCAGGCTCGACCAAGTCGGAGTCGAGAAACACCAGGTAATCCCCACTCGTGGCCGCGAGTGAACGCCACAGCACCTCGCCCTTCCCGGGGCGGAACTCGAACTCTGGCAACACCTCGCAGCAGCGCACGACCCGTGCGCCCGCACTGCGCGCCTGCGAGACCGTCGCGTCCGTGGAACCGGAGTCCATCACGACGACCTCGTCAACCAGGGTGCCCAACAACGGGACGACCGACGCGACGACCGCGTACACGGTATCCGCCTCGTTCAGCGCGGGCAGCACCACGGATACGGTGTGCTCCCCTTTGGCCGTCACCAGCTCTTCTCTGGACCACCGCGGATCCTGCCACGTGCAGCGCGCGAACCAGGATTCCGACTCAGCGTTCACACCAGTCGATCGTGCCACGAGGGCCGATCACGCACCGATCTCCCCTACGTGGTGTGGTGCGGCGACCATCGGTACTCACCGCACCACGCGGCGCCACCACGTCCGAACAACCACGGGTCACGGCTCCACGCCCGGAAGGTGCGCATTCATCGCACGAACCAGTGACGCGAGCTCGGGGACCTCCACGACATCACAGCCGGCCTCTGCCAATTGTTCCGCACCCTCGCCGGTGGTGAACAACGTCGGTTCGCGCCAGGCGAAAACGACTCTACCGACACCGGCATCGAGGAGCAGACCGGTACAGCTCCGGGGGCGGGACGCCCGGTTGCTGCACGGTTCCAACGAGCTGTAGATCGTGGCATCGGTCAACGGCGTGGCAGCGTCGAGCTTGCCCAGTGCCACTTCCTCGGCGTGATCACCGGGGTCGTTCTCCCGCGAGAAGCCGGTGGCCAACACGGTGCTGTCCGCAGCCACGACGAGCGCACCGACGGCGAACGCCGTTTCCGACACCGGGCAGCGACGCGACAACTCGACCGCCGCCCGCAGATGTCGCCGATCAGTACTGCTGATCTCGGTCATGAACCCGCCTCCAGCAGATAACGCAACAAGACATGATTACCCATCGTGCGCACCTCCGCCAGGGTCATCGCAGGGTGTCCGGCCACGAACCACGCATGGTCAGCCAGTGACACATGGCCCCGTGCCCCCACGAAGAACGGGGCGTACACCAGGTGCAGTTCATCCACCAGGTGCGCCGCGAGCAGCGACGCCTGCACACCCGCGCCCCCCTCGACCATCAGCCGGTGGACCCCACGACGTGCCAGATCAGCCAGGAGGACTCCGGGGTCAATGGTGTCAGCGATCGAGACCACGGTGGCGCGATCCCCGAAACGCGCCCGCGCGGCCCGGTGTCCGCCGGTGGAAGTATAAACGAGTTTCTCGACACCACCCACGGTGAAGAACGCGGCGTCGGGATCCAACTCGCCGGTGTCCGTCACCGTCACCTTGCTCGGCCCCTCCGGCAACCCAGCGGCAACCCGACGCCGCGCACGGTCCGCGGAGCGCAACACCAACCGCGGGTCGTCACGGCGCACGGTGTTGGCTCCGACAAGGATCGCGTCGACACCGGCACGCAGTTCGTCGACCCGATCGAAGTCGGACTCGTTCGACAACAACAACCGGCTGTCACTGTCGTCGTCGATGTACCCGTCCAACGATGCCGCCGTGGACAACAACACGTAGGGACGGACTGGCATCGTCACACTCGCCCCGCCGAGGAACACGTCGTTCGCGCGTCGTACGCGCCGAAGCGGTCCAACAATCGGTCCGGGTCCTCGTCAACCGCAAGCATCCGGTACTGCTGGGTGCGGACGAAACCCTCGTTGACCATGTGCTCGACGAACTCCGCCAACGGACGGTAGTACCCCGCGACGTCGAGCAGACCGAGTGGTTTCTCGTGCAACCCGAGCTGTGCCCAGGTCCACACTTCGAACAGCTCCTCGAGAGTACCGACGCCGCCCGGCAGCGCGATGAACCCGTCCGCGAGCTCCGCCATTTTCGCCTTGCGTTCGTGCATGTTCGCGACAACATAGCGCTCGGTGAGCCCGGAGTGACCCAATTCCACGGCCAGCAGGTGCTCGGGAATCACCCCGAACACCTCCCCACCCGCCGCGAGCGTGGCATCCGCGAGCGCTCCCATGACGCCGACGCGTGCCCCGCCGTACACCAGGCCGATCCCGCGCGCGGCCAACGTCCTGCCGAATGCCGCTGCCTGCTCCGTGTACACCTCTGCGGAACCTCGGCAGGAGCCGCAGTAGACGCAGATACGGTCCAGCACTAGTGGGTCTCCTCCCATGCCTGATAAGCCTCACCGACCACCCGCAACGCGTCATCGATGTCGTCGGTCAGATGCAGCAACCCGGCATCGTGCTTGTTGATCTTGCCTTCGGGAAGCATCACGTCACGCAGCCAGTGATAGAGCCCGCCCCAGTACTCGGTCCCGAACAACACGACGGGGAACTTCGTCACCTTCTTCGTCTGTACCAGCGTGAGTGCCTCGAACAACTCGTCGAGAGTGCCGAAACCACCGGGTAGACAGATGAACGCCTGGGCATACTTGATGAACATCGTCTTGCGGACGAAGAAATACCGGAAGTCCATCCCGAGGTCGACCCACGGATTCAGTCCCTGCTCCATCGGCAGCTCGATACCCAGACCGACGGAGAGTGCACCTCCTTCGGACGCCCCCCTGTTCACGGCCTCCATGGTGCCGGGACCTCCCCCGGTGATCGCCGCGAATCCCGCCGCGGCGAGGGCCGCACCGAGTTTGCGGCCGGTTTCGTACTCCTCACTGTCCTGCGACGTCCGGGCGGAACCGAACACCGTGACCGCCCGCGGCACATCCGCGAGCGCAGTGAACCCCTCGACGAACTCGGACTGGATACGCAACACCCGCCACTGGTCGGTGTGCACCCAATCCGCGGGGCCACGCGAGTCGAGCAGCCGCTGATCGGTGGTGTCGCCGCTGCGGCTGTCACGCCGCATCACAACGGGACCGCGGCGGCGTTCCGGTGGGCTCGCCCACTCGCCGTGATCGTATTCGTCCGAAGTACTGGTCCGATGCTCTGTCACAGTGCCAGCGTACGGTGTGCGTTCAGCCGAGAAAGCGCCGCATAACCTCGGCCACCCGCCGGATCTCGTCCTCGGCGACGTGCTCGTGCTGGGCGTGCGCCAGTGCCGGGTCACCGGGCCCGAGATTCACCGCGGAGATCCCCAACGCGGCGAAGCGTGACACATCGGTCCAACCGAGTTTCGCGACGGCCTCACCCCCTGACGCACGTACCAACTCAGCCGCGACCGGGTCGGTCAGCCCCGGTCGCGCCGGCGGCGAACAGTCCACAACAGAGAGCTCGACATCACCGAACACCTCCCGCACATGCGCCAGCGCCTGTTCCGGCGTTCGATCCGGAGCGAACCGATGATTCACCGTCAGCACCGCCTCGTCCGGCACCACGTTCCCCGCGACACCGCCCTCGACCCGCACTGCCTGCAGCCCCTCGTGGTACGTCAATCCGTCGACCTCGACCGAACGTGGCGCATACTCCTCGAGGGTCGCCAACGGTCCGGCCAGGGCGTGAACGGCGTTACTTCCCATCCAGGCCCGAGCGGAGTGTGCCCGCTTGCCCCCACATCGCAACTCGACACGCATGGTCCCCTGACAGCCCCCCTCGATCACGCCGTTGGAGGCCTCCCCCAGCACGGCGAAATCGCCGTGCAACCACTCCGGTAGCTCCCGCTCGATGGTTCCGAGTCCGTTCCGGTCGGCCTCGACCTCCTCGCAGTCGTAGAAGACGAACGTCACATCGTGTCGCGGACTCGGCAACGTGGCCGCGAGATGCAGCATCGTGGCGTCGCCGCCCTTCATGTCGACACTGCCGAGCCCGTGCAACACGGCGCCCGCCGCGGTCTCCTCCCGCCACGACGGCAGGTTGTCGTTGACGGGGACAGTGTCGAGGTGCCCCGCCAGGATCACCCGCGACGGCCTGCCCAGATCGGTACGTGCCAACACCACGTTGCCGTGACGGCGAATCTCCAGATGTTCCGCCTGCCGGCGCAACGCCTCCTCCACCACGTTCGCGATGGTCAGCTCGGCACCGGACACACTCTCGATGTCCACCAGCGCCGCAGTGATCTCAGCAGGGTCGGCATGCAGATCCAGTACGCTCATTCCCCGGAGCATACTGGGCGCTCCGACGCCGTTCCCGGCTGTCCTAGAGTGGCGGCGTGCGCATTCGACGAGCCGTAACCGCCACCGCCGTCACGCTGCTGTTGGCAGCCTGCGGCGGGCAGTCCCAACCTGCCGACCACGGGCCGAGCACCGATCCACCGCCTCCCGAGGCGTTACAAACCAAGTTGGAAGCCCAGATTCAGGACCCGTGCTTCCAGGATCCGGACGCGCTCACGCCGACAGCCTGCCGCAAGTACGTCACCCAGATCTCCAACACGGCGAACGCGGTGCGCGAGGTCGGCACGAACGATCCCGCGCTGCGTGACGCGGCACAGACCATCGACAAGGGGATCAAAAAATACCGCAGCAACGGTTGCGCCGGAACGAAGGAAGAAAAGCCACAGTGCACCGCCGCACTGTCGACCGCCGCGGACGGGCTACGCAGCGCCCACGACACACTCGCGACGGCCAACAACTGACCGCGCGAGCGCACGCGCTACCGTGGCGCCGTGAGCGCACAGACACCTGATCCCGAATCGACCGGCGCCTCCGCCGTGGGGCTGGCCACCATCACCGACGACGGCACCGTGTTGGACACGTGGTTCCCGCAACCGAAGTTGAGCGGTCCCCACGAGCAGGGCGGTACGACCCGTCTCAGCGACGCCGAAGCGGGTGACGTTCTCGGCACGGCCGCGACCCGGTTGCTCGGCGAGGACGAGCTGCGAGGCGTCACGGTGACCGCCGTCCGCGTGACGGTCCCCACACTGGCCACGGCGCCGGCGGACGCCCACGACGTCTACCTCCGACTCCACCTGCTGTCGCACCGGCTCGTGGCTCCACACGGCCAGAACCTCGACGGAGTCTTCGGCCTGTTGGCGAACGTGGTGTGGACGAACCACGGCCCGTGCCCCGTGGAGAACTTCGAGGAATGCAGACTCCGCCTACGTACCCGCGGTCATGTCACCGTCTACGGCATCGACAAGTTCCCGCGTCTGGTCGACTACGTGAGCCCGTCCGGGGTGCGTATCGCCGACGCCGATCGCGCCCGACTCGGTGCGCACCTGGCCAGCGGTACCACCGTGATGCACGAGGGTTTCGTCAACTACAACGCGGGCACCCTCGGCGCCTCGATGGTCGAGGGCCGTATCTCGCAGGGCGTGGTTGTCGGCGACGGAACCGACGTGGGCGGCGGAGCCTCCATCATGGGCACACTCTCCGGCGGCGGTCGTGAGGTGATCTCACTCGGCGAGCGCTGCCTGATCGGCGCGAACGGTGGGATCGGCATCTCACTCGGCGACGACTGCGTGGTCGAGGCGGGACTGTATGTCACGGCGGGCACAAAGGTCGCCGTCGAGGGCAAAACAATCAAGGCCCGGGAGTTGTCCGGCATCGCCAAGGTGGTTCTGCGCCGGAACTCACAGACCGGCGTCGTCGAAGCCGTGCACTCCGACGGCAGCGGTGTCGAGCTCAACGAGATGCTGCACGCCAACTGACCAGTGCTGGGGGGCGTGCCGTCGGCTCCGTGTCGGGGCAGCACACCGACCGCACGCTCTCCTACATTCGGAGCCGTCGCGCGGCGGCATCCACGCGCTCATCGGTGGCGGTGAGTGCCACTCGCACGTGCTCGGATCCGGACGGACCGTAGAACGTTCCCGGCGCGACAAGGATCCCCCGATGGGCGAGCCAATCGACAGTCCGCGCACTGTGTTCGCCGCGAGTCGCCCACAGGTACAGTCCCGACTCGGAATGGTCGATCCGGAATCCCGCAGCGCGCAGCGCCGTGGCGAGTGTCTCGCGGCGAGCCGCGTACCGTTTCCGCTGCTCACGCAGCACGTCGTCATCATCGAGAGCGGTCCGCATCGCTTCCTGCACGGGTCGCGGAACGATCATGCCCGCGTGTTTGCGCACGTCCAGCAACCGCCGGACCAGCCGCGGATCACCGGTCACGAATCCCGCGCGGTACCCGGCCAGACTCGCCGTCTTCGACAGCGAGTGCAACGCCAGCAGACCGCTCGTATCTCCACCGTGCACCTCGGGATGTAACAACGACACCGGTTCGGTATCCCATCCCAACGCGAGGTAACACTCGTCGGAGGCGACGATCACGCCGCGGGAACGTGCCCACTCCACCGTCTCGCGCAGCTGCCGCAGCCCGAGCACCCTCCCCGTCGGATTCGACGGCGAATTGAGCCAGAGCAGTGCGGGTGGGGACGTGTCCAGGGTGGTCGACTCCTCCGTGCGCACCGCTTCTGCTCCGGCCAGGCGCACACCCACGTCGTAGGTCGGGTAGGACAGTGCGGGGAAAGCGACCCGGTCGCCGGCCCCCACACCCAGAAGTGTGGGCAGCCAGGCAACCATCTCTTTCGAACCGATCGTCGGCAACACCGCGTCCGGCTCGATTCCCGTCACCCCGTGCCGTCGCGACAACGCCTCGAGCGCCGCCGTACGCAGCTCGACCGTACCGTGCGTGGCCGGGTACCCCGGCACGTCCGAGACGGCCGCGAGTGCGTCGCGGATCCGTGGCGCCACCGGATCGACCGGCGTGCCCACGGACAGATCGACTATACCGTCCGGGTGGGCACGCGCCAGATCCTTCTGCTCAGCGATGGTGTCCCACGGAAACGTGGGCAGCTCGGTGCCGGTCGGTGTCATTCGTCCTGCGGCGGAAGGTCCTTGATCCACTGCGGGTCGTGTGCGGTCACACCCACTTTGGCTGCGCCGCCCGGTGAGCCCAGTTCGTCGAAGAAGTCGACGTTTGCCTTGGTGTAGGAGACCCATTCGTCGGGGACATCGTCCTCGTAGAAGATAGCCTCAACCGGGCAGACCGGCTCACAGGCTCCGCAGTCCACACACTCGTCGGGGTGGATGTAGAGCATCCGCTCGCCCTCGTAGATGCAGTCGACGGGGCATTCGTCGATGCACCCTCTGTCGAGCACGTCGACACAGGGTTCGGCGATCACATAGGTCACTGCGTTCTCCTGCTAATCCGTGTCCGTCATAGGTATCGGTTGCGCCCCGAGACTACTCGGTGGTCGAAGCGAAGCCTGGCACAGGCTACCCTTGCCCGGCAGGCCACGATTCGTGCGCGACTCAGCGCCGACGGCGATTCCGCCCGGAAGTGCGCTGGTCACCGGTGATCACAAGCCGATGTTGCGACTCCTGCGTACCGTCCGCCTCGGCGTCGTCGGTATCTTCGGCGTCCCGCCTGGAACGCATCGACGCGTTGAAACTGTCAGCAATCTCACGAACGAGGTCCTCGTTGTGCTGATCGTCCTTACGGCTCACGCTCATGTCTGGACTCCTCCACGTTGCGGCCCTCGTGGACCAACGGTCACCATGCTGCTCACCCGTCGCCGCCCTCGGGTTCGTCCCCCACAATGTAACGCGTGTATCCCGTAGCGACGCTGGAACGAATCTGTGCCGACGCGTGGCCACCGATCGTCACGGAGCGGATCGGCGAATGGCGACTGCGTGCTGCCGGCGGTTACACGGGGCGCGCGAACAGTGCGCTCGCGGTCGGCGACCCGGGAATGCCGATCACGCGGGCACTGCGGAGAGTTCGTGACTTTTGCCACGTCCACGGTATTCCACCGAAGGTACAGGCGGTCCAGAACAGTGAGGTGGAAACCGATCTCGCGGCGGCCGGGTGGTCGCCGGATCGGGCCCACACGGCGGGCACCCTCGTGTCGGTGCAGACAGGTCCTCTCACCCACGGCGCTCCCACCGACGCGACAGTGACACCGGCGACACTGCGGCCCGACCCACGGTGGTGGGAACTGGCCGTGGGAAGCCCGACCCCGAGCGAGGCACAGCGACGGGTGGTCACCGGCGACCGGAGCGCACTGGACGTCGCCTACTGCACCGTGGAAGCGCACGGCAGGACGGTCGGCGCAGCCCGCGGAGCGGTGATCGACGACATGCTCTACCTCAGCAACCTCGCCGTTCGTTCGACACACCGCGGCCACGGACTCGCGGAGCGGGTGTTGGACACGCTCGGAGTCTGGGCCCGCACACACGGAGCCGAGGGATCTCTGCTTCAGGTCGCGGTGGACAACACCGCCGCCAACAGGCTGTACGCGCGGCGTGGCTGCACCGAGTCACACCGGTACCGCTACTGGGTTCCCAACACCACGTGCGAGGATCACACACTGTGAAGGTTGTCGTCATAGCCGGCGGAGTGGGCGGTGCCCGCTTTCTGCTCGGCGTCAAAGCAGCACTCGGGATGCCCACCACCGGCGCGGCGGGCCCGGACAGTCCACACGAGGTCACCGCCCTGGTGAACACCGCCGACGACGTGTGGTTGCACGGCCTGCGGATCTGCCCCGACCTGGATACCTGCATGTACACCCTCGGCAACGGGATCGACCCGGAACGCGGGTGGGGCCAGGTCGACGAGACGTGGACGGTGATGAGCGAACTCGCCGCATACGGCGCCGACCCCGACTGGTTCTCGCTGGGCGACAAGGACATCGCGACCCACCTCATCCGCTCCCGGATGATCAGGGCGGGTTTCGCGCTCTCCGACGTCACCGAAGCGTTGTGTCAACGTTGGCAGCCGGGCGCACGGCTGCTTCCGATGTCCGACGATCGGATCGAGACCCACGTGGTCGTCGACGACCCTGCCGAGCCCGGGGGCCGTAAGGCCATGCACTTCCAGGAGTGGTGGGTGCGTCACGGAGCGCGACTACCCGCCCATTCGATCGTGCCCGTCGGCGCCGAGGAGGCAGAACCCGCCCCCGGCGTGCTCGATGCGCTATCCGACGCGGATGCCGTGCTGTTGGCGCCGTCGAACCCGGTCGTGTCGATCGACACCGTGCTGTCCGTACCTGGTATCCGCACAGCACTGCGCGAAACTCCCGCAGGTGTCGTCGGACTCTCCCCCATCGTCGCTGGAGAACCGGTTCGCGGCATGGCCAGAGCCTGCCTGGACGCGATCGGAGTGGATACCTCGGCGGAGGCCGTGGGCCGTCACTACGGTTCCCGGCAGACCACATCAGACGGACTGCTGGACGGTTGGTTGGTACACGAGGGAGAATCCGTCGACGTTCCCGGCGTCGCCGCGCGTGCCGTACCACTGATGATGCGCGACGAGCAGGCCACTGCACGGATGGCGCGCACCGCGTTGGAACTAGCCGGAGTAGACGTTGACTGAGACGCTGGGAGATCATGCCGACGGCGGAATCGAGATCCTGCCGATCGAGGGGCTACCCGAGTTCCGACCCGGTCACGACCTCGCGGCAGAGATCAGTCGGGCCGCGCCGTGGCTCCGCTCCGGTGACATCGTGATCGTCACGAGCAAAATCGTGTCGAAGGCCGAGGGAAGGCTTGTCACGGTTCCCCACGACCCCCAGGCTCGCGACGCGGCACGGCGCAAGCTGGTGCGGGACGAGTCGACCAGGGTCTTGGCGAGGATCCACCGCACCGAGATCACACAGAACCAGCTCGGCATCGTCCAGGCGGCTTCCGGCGTCGACGCCTCGAACGTGTTCACAGACGAGATCGCGACCCTGCCGGTCGATCCGGACGCGTCCGCCGCGCGGTTGCGTACGACACTCTGGGAAACGCTCGGGGTCGATGTTGCCGTGGTCGTGACGGACACCATGGGTCGCGCGTGGCGTATCGGGCAAACCGATGCCGCCATCGGTGCGGCCGGCCTGCGCGTGTTGCACCGCTACGCGGGCGCGGTCGACAACCAGGGCAACGAGCTGGAAGTGACCGAGATCGCCGTGGCCGACGAGGTCGCCACCGCCGGCGACCTGGTGCAGGGGAAGCTGGGCGGTGTCCCGGCAGCCGTACTGCGGGGTCTACCCGTCACCGATGACGGATCCGTCGCACGTGACCTGGTCCGGCCGGCCGAGGAGGACCTGTTCCGGCTCGGCACGAACGAGTCCATCGCGCAGGGACGACGCGAAGCGGTGTTACTACGCCGCTCGGTCCGGGAGTTCACTGACCAGCCCGTGGATCCCGAACGGGTCCGCCGTTCGGTCGGTGCCGCGCTCACGGCACCGGCGCCGCACCACACCCGGCCGGTACGTTTCGGCTGGTTACGTGATCCGGCCCGACGGATGGCGCTGCTCGACGCGATGCGGGAACGCTGGCGCGCCGACCTGGTCGCCGACGGGTTCACCACCGAGCAGGTCGAGCGCCGACTCTCGCGTGGGAACATTCTCTACGACGCACCCGAGGTCGTCGTCCCGTTTCTGCATGCCGAGGGCGCGCACACCTACCCCGACGCGCGTCGCAACGACTGCGAACAGACGATGTTCACCGCTGCGGGGGGCGCCGCCGTGCAGGGACTGCTCGTCGCACTGGCCGCGGAGAACCTCGGATCCTGCTGGATCGGTTCCACCATCTTCGCCGCGGACACCGTGCGGGACGTGCTCGACCTCGCCTCCGAATGGCAACCGCTCGGTGCCGTTGCCATCGGGCACCCGGCCGAGCCGGCCGACGGGCCACGCGAGCCACGGAGTCTCGACGAGGGGTTGGTCGAATGGTGAGTCTGCACGCCGACGCGGTTGCCACACTACGGGAGTGGCGCCCGTCGCTCTCCGCGCAGGAGTCGCTGCGACAGGGCTATCTCGGCTTCCTCGCCGCTCGTGACGACGCGTGTCTCCGGGAGTGCGTTCCGGGGCATCTGACCGCCTCCGCCGTGGTCCTCGATGCCCCGGGAGAGCACGTGCTGCTCACGCTGCACCCGCGTGTCGGACGCTGGTTGCAGCTCGGCGGGCACTGTGAGGCACAGGACCGCTCACTGGCCGGTGCCGCATTGCGTGAGGCACGCGAGGAGTCCGGGATCGCTGATCTCACGATCGGGACGCACCCGATACACCTGGATGTCCATCCGATCACCTGTTCGCTCGGCGAACCCACTCGACACTTCGACGTTCGTTTCGTCGTCCGTGCGCAGACGAGCGCCGAGCCGGTCCGCAGCAGCGAGTCCGAGGACATTCGCTGGTGGCCGGTCACGGCGCTCCCACCGGGCTCCGAGGATCTCACGGAGTTGATTTCCACCGCCGTCCACACGTAACCGTGCTCCTCCCGTGCACGGAGGAGGCCACTCTCCGCAGGACCCACACGGATCACAGGTCGCTGGAGAACCGCACCCCGCCCTCCGGGATCCGCACACCGGGCCAGACGCGGGCGCCGTTGAGCAATTCACAGCCCGTTCCCACCGAGGCGCCGTCGGCGAGGACGACCTCCCGCAGAACCGTGCCGCTGTCCACGCGTGCTCCCGCACCGAGCACCGAGTCCGTCACCTCGGCGTCCTCGCCGACCGACGCGCCGTCGAGCAACACCGAACCGTGCACCCGGGCACCCGGCGACACTCGGACCCGCTCGCCCAGCGTCGTCCCGCCCGTGAGCCGCGCCCCCGCCGCGACCGCAGAGGGAGGCGCGAGGTACTCACCTGCGGTGCCGGGCAGTGCCGCCGTCGGGGCGATCCCGCGAACCAGATCCGCGGAACCCCGCACGTACGACTCCGGCGTCCCCACGTCGAGCCAGTAGGAAGTGTCGACGAAGCCGTGGACATGCGCACCCGCCGCAAGCAGCCCCGGGAACGTCTCACGCTCCACCGACACCGGCCGACCGGCCGGAATCTCCGCAATCCGTTCACGGTCGAACACATAACAGCCCGCATTGACCTGGTCGGTCGGTGGATGTGGCGTCTTCTCGAGAAACTCCAGCACTCGACCGTGCTCGTCCGTGGGGACACACCCGAAACGCCCCGGATCGGCAACACGCTGCAGCTGGAGCGTCACATCGGCGTGGTTACGCCGGTGGCTGTCCACCAGCGCACCGATATCGGTTCCGGACAGGATGTCCCCGTTACAGACAACCACATCGTCGGCACGGAGACGTTCGGCCACGTTACGAATCGCACCCGCCGTGTCCAACGGCTGCTGTTCGAACACGTACTCCAGCTCCAGACCGAACTCCGCACCGTCGCCGAAATACTCCTCGAAAACTTCGGCCCGGTACGACGTGCCGAGCACGACATGCGTGACCCCGGCGGCCCTGAGCCGGGACAGCAGGTGGGACAGGAACGGCACCCCTGCCGTCGGCAGCATCGGTTTGGGCGTGTCCAGCGTCAGGGGCCGCAGTCTCGTGCCCCTGCCACCAACGAGCACGACGGCGTCCACATCGAGCACTCTGATCTCCTCCAGTCCGTCGCGGTCACGCCTCGGGAGCGGTAACCTGATCACGTAGTCGGGCGATCGTTCGGGGCGTCCCCTGCCGAACAATGCTCAGAAGGAATACCCTAGGGAAGACGGCTAGTTACGGGAGGCCCGGGATGGACCCGCGCGAACAGGCGAACGTTCTGCTCGCACAGGCACGTGCGCGCAGCGCTCATGTGGTTACGCCCGACAACATGGTCTCACCCATGGACGCCTCGAACACACAGCAGATTCCCGGTTCGGTCCTCGCCGCCGCGGCCGACGAGGACGATCCGGACGCCACCACCGTGGTGCCCTCGTCGGTGATCGAGGAACACGCACACCCGCTGGACGACGCCAACCCCACCCAGCCGTTGTGGCAGGAGGAGCCCCCACCGCAGCCGCATACCGGCGCCGAGGAGTTGGAAGGGATCATCCCGACACGGACGGCCAACACGGGCCGTTCCACAGTGCAGAGCCGCCTCGAGGGGCTGTGACCCGGGATACTCCCGGGTCATTCGGATATCGCGTGTGGGAGACGTTCAGTGGTGACGCAGGTGCCGGGCGAGGTATCTCCGCCGCACCGCCAACCCGATCCTGATCACGAGCAGCAACGGTACCCACAGCAGTCCACGATGACGATCGGCGACGTAACGATAGGCGCTCTCGTGATGGGCGAGCAACATCCGTCGCGGTTCGCGGGCCGTGGCGTGCCCACCCAGATGGGTCACCACCGCAGAGGAAGCGTACACGTTGCACCAGCCCGCCCTGTTGATCCGATCGCCCAGGTCGACGTCCTCGAAATACATGAAGTAGCGGGGATCGAACCAGCCCGCCGCGTCGAATGCGGCCCGGCGCAGCAGCAGGCACGAACCCGACAACCACCCCGCGGAGCGTTCGCGCGGTGGGCTCTGATTCTGCCGGTAGTACCGGGTCCACGGGTTGCCGGGCCACACGTTCGCCAGCAACGCGTGACCGATGCCGTCACAGACGCGGGGCAACTGTCGGGCCGACGGGTACACCGTGCCGTCGGGATCACGGATCTGTGGACCGAACGCCCCGCCGCCGGGCCAGCGGGACGCCGTGGTCAACAGCTCGTCCAACGCATCGGGTTCCCACTCGAGGTCGGCATTGGCCACCACGACCCAGCCGACGGCGCGGGACAACTCGGCAACCCCCCGGTTCGCCGCGGCGCCGTAGCCGACGTTCGCGGCAGTGCGTACCAAGTGCACCCCGGCACGGCGTGCCGCGTGTTCGGGTGCGCCGTCGGTGGACCCGTTGTCCACGACGACGACTCCCACCTCACGGCTGGTCGCCTTGCACAACGTGTCGAGGAAGTGTTGTAGCGACTGCCCCGGGAAATAGGTCACGATCACCACGCCGACCCCGTCCCCGTAACGATCAGCGCTGTCACCGGTGCGACGAATACCGGCACGCCCTTGTTCGCTCACCCACACTGTCCTGTCCTGTCGTGATCGTCACTCTACGTACTGGTCCGCTCAACCGCGACGCCCGCGATGGTCCCGCCAAGCGCGTTCGTACACCTCGCGGTGTCGGGCGGCACTCGCGGACCAGGTGAACTGACGTGCCCGCAGCCGGGCGGCTGCACCGAGTCCCGCTCGCCGATCCGGATCAGCAAACAGCGCGCACATCGCGCGGGAAATCTCCGCAACGTCGGCCCCGCAGTAGGCGACCGCATCGCCGCCGACCTCCGGTAGCGCGAGTCTGTCCGTGGTCAGCACACAGGCCCCGCATGCCATCGCCTCCAACACCGGCAGCCCGAAACCCTCACCGAGACTCGGGTAGGCCACCATCTCTGCGCCACCGAGGAGCCCGGCCAGCGACTCGTACGGGAGGTATCCGGCCCGGATCACTCGTAACCGCGTGGGCACCGTGTCGAGCGCACGCTCGACATCGGGGTCCCAGCCGGGTTGACCGGCCAGTACCAGGGCAGGGGGATTCTCGACGGAAGTCACTGCCGCGGCAAAACCGCGGATCAGCGCGGGAACGTTCTTACGTGGTTCCAGTGTGCCCAGGTAAGCGACGTATCCCTGGGTGCCGAGTCCGAGCGCATCGCGCACTGCGGCGACTTCCGAGCTCGACGGCGGACGGAACCGTTCGGTGTCCACCCCGTGCGCGATCGTGGTCATATCGGCTCGTCGACGGGGTGGCGCCGAACCGACGCAGCGCACGGCCAGCTCGTTCGCGGTCGCCGTGCTGGGAACCACACAACAGCTGGCCCGCCGTAGCGTGGTCGCGGTCCATGCCCGGAAGAACCGTGCCTTCAGCGTGGAGTGCAGCTCCGGAGCGGTGAAGAACGTGGCGTCGTGCAGTGTGACCACGTTGGCGCTCCGGTTGGCCAACGGCATGGTGTAGTGGGGAGAGTGCACCACCTCGACGCGCAGACGGCGCGCCAACCTCGGCAGGACAACCTGTTCCCAGGCCAGCCGCGTCGGCCTGGCAGCCATCCCGGTGCCGACCGGCAGCACCGTGGAGTGTGGCGCGAGGTCACCGTAGTAGGAGCCGTCGCGCTGTTGACAGGCGATCGCGAGACGGCTTCCCGCCGCGTCCAGCGCGGCGACGAGCGAGTCGACATACCGGCCGACGCCACCGCGCTCGGCGGGCACCGCCGTGGCATCGAGCAACACACGTGGTTCACACAGCACACGGGATACTCTATGCCCTGACGATGCCGCCGTGTCTCCATCCGGACAAACCGATGGCGTGGCCCGGACAAACCGGGGTCGGGGCTCGGTCAGTCGTCCGTGCCGGTGTGCGTCCGCCAGATGCGCCGGGCGGCGCGGTGCCAGGAGAAGTGCGCGGCACGGGAGCGTCCGGCTGTCGTCATCGCTGCGGCGAGACCTGGGAAGCCGAGCACCCGTTCGAGTTCGTTCGCCAGGGCGGGGGCGTCGCCTCGCGGTACCGTCCGCCCCGCCCCACCCGCGACCTCGACCAGTGCGCCGACGTCGGAGTGCACCACGGGCACACCTGTGGCCATGGCTTCCAACACGGGCAGCCCGAACCCCTCGGACAGGCTGGGCGCTGCCAGCACGCTCGCGCCGCGCAGTGTGCTGCGAAGTTGGCTGTCGGTGAGCTCACCGAGTACCCGCAAGCGGTGCGCGGGCAGGCCGTGTTCGCGCGCGAGCTCGTCCGGATCGCACGCCCCCCAACCCACCGGCCCCGCCAGCACGAGACACACCCCGTGCAGGCGGGACACGGCCCTGATCAGTACGTCGATTCCCTTACGGGGTTCGAGTGTGCCGACGGCGAGCACGTACCGTTCCGGCAATCCCGCGGGCGGCTCAACCGGGTCCACCGCGCTGTCCGACGCGACGAGCCCGGTGCTGACGCCGTGCCCGACGACCAGCGCGCGGCCGGCGCCCGACACACACCGAGCCAACTCCTCGGCGACGCTCACGGTCGGCACCACGAGGGTGTCGGCTTCCCGCGCGGCACGACCGATCATGGTGCGGTGCCACCGGCCGCCACGTGGCGTCAGGGTCTCCGGGTGACTCCACGGGACCGTGTCGTGTGCGGTCACCGACAGCGTGCGGCCGCCAGGAGCGCGCGGTGGTGTCAACGGTGTCGGCGCGTGCACCCCGTCCCCACCCGGCCACCACCCGACACCCGCCTGCCAGATCGCGACCAACGCACGTCTCGGCAGCGGCAATCGCCGTGGCCCTCGCACCCCGGGCACCCGGGCGGGCGCTACGTCGCGGTGCCAGGCGGTCACGCTGCTCACCTCCCACCCGGGCGGCGTGGTCTCGGCGAGGGCGCGCAGCAGCTCGGCAGTGTATCGGCCGGTGCCGCCGGGCACCGGTGCCAGCAGTTGTTCGGCGATCACCGTGAGTTCTCGTGAGTTCGACACCATGAGTATTCTGCGCCGTGTGCCAACAGCAGCAGTACGCACCACCGTCATCGTGGTGACCTGGCGCGGCGTCGATGTGGTGGGTGCGTGTCTCGACGCACTCGCGCAGCAACGTCGGGCCCACCGGGTGCTGGTCGTCGACAATGCGTCCGAGGACGGCACCGACATGGTGCTCGCCACCCATCCGAGCGCGCCCCGGATCGTCAGGTTGGCCCACAACACAGGCTTCGCGGGCGGTATCGCGGCCGGTGTCGCCCGCGTCCGGACCCCGTACGTGGCCTGGCTCAACGACGACGCGCGCCCCGATCCCGGTTGGCTGGCCACGCTGGAGGACGAGCTCACCGCGGATACGGCTGCTGTGGCCTCCCGGCTGCAACACGACGATGGAACCGTGCAGTCGTTCGGAGTGGCGCTGACCCCGGACGCACACGGTTACGACATCGTGCGGGAGAACCAGTCACCCTTCGCGTTCTGTGGCGGCGCCGCACTGCTACGGGTTGCGGCGTTACGTGCCGTGGGTGGCGTTCCGGCGGGATTCTTCTGCTACTACGAGGACACCGACACGGCATGGCGCCTCCGCCTCGCCGGATGGCGCATCGGGTCCGCACCGAACGCGATCGTGTACCACCGGCACGGAACGAGCAGCGTACTCGGCTCGAACAGCTTTCACCGGTGGAACGAGCGCAATCGACTGTTGATGCTGTTGCGCTGTGCCCCGGCGCGGGTGGCCACCGCACAGTGCGCACGTTTCGCGGCCCTCACCCTGGCGCTTGCCATCCGACGTCGCCGCACGACGGACGCACCACCGAACCACCGTGTCGGGATCCGACTGCGCGTCGTGGTCGGGGTGCTGATCAGGTGGCCGGGCACGTTGCTGTTCCGACATCGTGTCCGCGGCATCACACGGGTGGAGCGCGGTACCGTCTGGCAACTGTGGGCAGGGCGATAAGCTGACGGACCATCGGCAGACAGGCAGGAGATGATCGTGGCACAGGGGGACGACGCGCCCACCACAACACACCCGTTGGTATCGGTCATCGTGGTCAACTACCACGGCTGCACGGACACGATCGCCTGTATACAGTCGCTGCGGAACCGGCTCGACTATCCTCGTATCGAGATTGTCTGCGTCGACAACAGTTCGCGCGAATCCGGTGAGGCCGCCGAGATCCGCTCGGCGGCCCCGGAGTCCACTGTGATCGAGGCCGGCGGCAATCTCGGCTTCGCGGGAGGTGTGAATCTCGGCGCCCGCCACGCGACGGGAACCGTGCTCGCCTTGCTGAACAACGACGCCAGACCCCACGCGGACTGGGTACGCGCCGCGATCGGCACACTGCGCTCCGAGCCAACGGTGGCGGCAGTCGCAAGCAAGGTGCTCGACTGGGAGGGCACCACGGTGGATTATGTCGACGCCGGGCTCACCTGGTACGGCATGGGGTACAAACCCCACGCGGGATCCGTGCTGGACGACGTCCCGGAGACTGCGCACGCGATCGGCAAGGATGTGTTGTTCGCGACCGGCGCGGCGATGTTCGTCCGCGCGAACGTCTTCGCGGAGCTCGACGGGTTCGACGAGCGATTCTTCATGTTCTACGAGGACGTCGACCTCGGCTGGCGACTGAACCTGCGGGGCTGGCGGGTGCGCTACGCCCCGGACTCGGTGGCCTATCATCGCCATCACGCCACGTTCTCCGCACGCGACGCGGTGGAGTCCGGCAGAGAAACGTTCCTGCTGGAACGCAACGCGTTGGCGACCCTGTACAAGAATGCGGCACCGGAGACCCTGGGGGCCGCGCTGCCCGGCGCACTCGCGCTCGCGGTCCGCCGGGCGAACGCACGCGGCGATCTCACTCCGGATCAACTCGACCCGGAGTCCTCCGGAGCGGCCGTTCCGGAGACCGATGCCGTATCGATACCGCGCAACAGCCTCGCCGGAATGTTGGCCATCGACCAGTTCGTGGATCTGCTCCCCGGACTCGATCGGGCGCGCGAGGTCGAGCAGGCGGCGCGGGTCCGTACCGACGCCGATCTGTGGCCGCTGTTGCGCAACGCGATAGAACCTGCCTACCCGCTGCCCCGGTACATGGCTGCCCACGAGATCCTCGTCAAAGCGTTCGATATCGAGTCGCACTTCAGCAGCCACCGGAGAGTGTTGGTGATCACCGGCGACGCCGTCACGGAACGGATGGCCGGGCCTGCAATCCGTGCCTGGAACATCGCCGCCACCCTGGCCGCGGAGCACCACGTGCGCCTGGTGACGGTCAACAGCACCTCCGCCCCGCCCGGCGCGCCCTTCGAGATCACAGCCACCCGCGAACTCGATGCCCCCATCGAGTGGGCCGATATCATCATCCTGCAGGGTCACATCCTGGAAATGGCTCCCACGCTGCGTGAACGGCACCGGCACAAGGTAGTTGTCTGCGATCTCTACGATCCGATGCACCTGGAACTGCTGGAACAGCGCAAGGACGCTCCCGACGACGAGCGTGGCGCAGACCTCGCCGGAGTGACCGGTGTACTCGACCGGCAACTACTGCGCGGCGACTTCTTCCTGTGTGCCTCGGAACGACAGCGGCACTTCTGGCTCGGCCATCTCGCCGCGTTGGGCAGACTCTCCCCCACGCTCTACGATGCCGACCCGAGCACTCGCTCACTGTTGGCCGTCGCGCCGTTCGGACTGCCGCAACAACCGCCCCGGCGTGACGGCCCCGGGCCACGTGAGAAGATCGCGGGGATCGGCGAAGGGGACCACGTCGTGTTGTGGGCGGGCGGGGTGTACAACTGGTTCGATCCGCTGACCCTGGTGCGAGCCGTCGGTCTGCTCAGCCTGCGCCGTCCGGATGTCCGGTTGGTGTTTCTGGGGATGCGGCATCCCAACCCGGACGTGGGTGAGATGGACATCGGCACCGCCACGATGGAGTTGGCGGACTCACTCGGGTTGACGGACGAACACGTGTTCTTCAACGAGGACTGGGTGCCGTACGAACAGCGCCAGAACTGGCTGCTCGACGCCGACTGTGGCGTCACGACACACTTCGAACACATCGAGACGACCTTCGCGTTCCGCACCAGAGTGCTGGACTACCTGTGGTCCGGACTTCCGGTCGTGACCACCGACGGTGACGCGCTGGCGGACCTCGTCCGCAGCCGTGGGCTGGGGCTGGTGGTCCCCGCCGAAGACACCGAGGCGCTCGCGACGGCACTCGAGCGGACACTCTACGACACGGAGTTCGCCGAGCACTGTCGTGAACGCATCACGGAAGTGGCGGCACACTACACGTGGCCCGAGGCACTGCGCCCGTTGTTGGAGTTCTGTCGTGATCCGCGCCCTGCCGCGGACCGCCTGCCCGGAACCGCAATGCTGAATCCTTCCGGAACACCTACCGGAATGGCAAGGGTTCGTGCCGATCTGGCGACTGCACGTCGGTATCTCGCCGCAGGCGAGCCGCAGGCGTTGGTACGCCGAGCGCGCGACCGAATGACCAGAACGCTGCGTAACCGCCTGGGAGGATGGTGACTGTGCGAGACGGACCGCTACGGGTCCTGCTGGACGGGACGCCGCTGCTGGGCAAACGGACGGGAATCGGCCGCTACACCGTGTCACTGTTGGAGGAGCTGGCTTCGCTGCCCGATGTGGACACTCGCGCGGTCGCGTTCACACTGCGCGGTTGGCGCAAACTCCGCCGAGCCCTACCGCACGACACCCAGGCTCGGGGCATGCCGGTCGCTGCCCGCGCGCTACGGCGGACGTGGCGACACATCGACTTCCCCCAAGCCGAGCTCTTCGCGGGATTCAGCGACGTGGTCCACGGCACGAACTTCGTGTTACCGCCCACTGTACGGGCTGCGCGGGTGGTCACGATTCACGATCTGAGTCCACTGCGCGAGCCCCAGCACCTACCCGCCAGCGATGCGGAACTCCCCGTACTGATTCGCAGGGGCGTGCGGCGGGCACACGCAGTGTGCACTCCCAGCGCGGGTGTCGCAGCGCAGCTGACGAACGAACTGGATGTGGATCCCGCGAGGATCCATGTCACCCCGCTGGGCGTCGATCCCGCCTGGTTCACGGCACGGGCTCCGGACCAGGCGTTACGGGAGCGTCTCGGCCTGCCCGCGGAATATTTGTTGTTCATCGGGGCGGGCGGCCCCCGGAAGGGGCTGGACTGGCTGAGCGACGCCCACGACCAGGACCCGGGGCTGCCGCCGCTGGTGTTCGTGGGGCCCGGCCGTTTCCCTCTCTCCCCACGACGCACCCACTACGGCTACCTCACCGAGCTGGAATTACAACGAGTGCTGGCGGGCGCATCAGCACTCGTGTTGCCTTCCGTCGAGGAGGGATTCGGGCTGCCGGCACTGGAAGCCATGGCCTGTGACGTGCCCGTCGTGTGCACCGACATTCCGGTACTGCGTGAAGTCACCGGCGGTGACTCGAACGCGTACCTCCTCCCGTACGGCGATGTCACGGCACTGGCGACCGCGCTTCGTCACGCACGTGACGAGCGGCACTCGGCACCGGAGTTGGTTCACCGACGCGCACACGCCGCTTCGTACACGTGGCGCGCGTGCGCACAGGCCACTGTCGCGGCCTATCGCGCAGCTGTGTCGTAACTCACACCCAGTTGAGAGGTGCACGGCCCGCTACCGGAAGAGGGTTATCGTGACCTGCGTGAACGATCATCTTGTCTGGATCGACTGTGAGATGACGGGACTGGACCTCGACAAGGACGCACTGATCGAGATCGCCGTGCAGATCACGGACGGTGAACTCAATGTGCTCGGCGATGGCCTGGACATCGTCATCCACGCTGACGACGAAACCCTGGAAGGCATGCCCGAGGTGGTACGCGAGATGCACGCGACCTCGGGACTCACCGAAGAGGTCAGACGCTCCGAGGTGCGGCTCGCCGAGGCGGAGCAGCGCGTGCTCGACTACGTGCGGCACTGGGTCCCCACGGCCCGTGGAGCACCCCTCGCCGGCAACTCCATCGCCACCGACCGCGGCTTCATCGCACGGGACATGCCGGAACTCGACACCCACCTGCATTACCGCATGGTCGATGTGTCCTCGGTCAAGGAGCTGGTGCGGCGGTGGTACCCACGGGTGTACTACGCGAAACCGACGAAGGGGCTGGCACACCGCGCACTCGCCGACATCAACGAGTCGATCGCCGAGCTCGCCTACTATCGCGACACGGCCTTCGTCCCACAACCCGGTCCCACAAGTGAACAGGCCAGAGAGGTTGCGGGCAGGCAGCAAGGCTCGGCGCCCGCAGCAGAGGGCTGACCCAGTGCGACCCGCCGAATCGGGCACGCTAGGATGATGTGTGCTGTGGCCGTTACGATGGCGCAACACATGGTGGGTGTAGCTCAGTGGCAGAGCACCTGGTTGTGGTCCAGGGGGTCGCGGGTTCAAATCCCGTCACTCACCCCAGCCCCGTTTACTCCTGCGGAGCGGATGTCCATTCTTTCCAGGACATCTGCCAGTAGCTCCAACCGTCCGTTGGTTGCAGTCGCCCGCCACCACCGTTGACCACCGTCACGAGGTCACCGGGTTTGGTGTGTTCCATGAGCCACGCGGCCCCGGACGTTGTCATGTTGATGCATCCGTGGCTGACGTTGCGCACCCCCTGATCGACCACCGACCACGGCGCGGAATGGAAGAAGATCCCGGTGGCCGACAACCGGGTGGCATAGTCGACGGTAACCTTGTACCCACCCGGCGCGTCGGAGGGGACACCGAAACTCTCGGAATTCATGACGTAATTGGTGTGGTCGCGCATCACCGTGTACGTACCGTTCGGTGTGGGATTCGTGGGCCTGCCCATGGAGATGTCGTACGTCTTCACCGTGTCACCGTTGACCCGCACCGTCATCTCGTGGCTGGCACCGTCCGCGGTGGCAACGACCTTGTCACCGACGTCGAGTTCGAACGAGTAATCCTGCGCCCCGAACACACCGTTTCCGAGGTCTCTGCCGTAGATCTCCACATCAACCGAGATGGTCGTGCCGGTCTGCCAGTGCTCCTTGGGGCGCCAGACGACCCTGCTGTCGCTGAACCAGTGGAAGGCACCGGTCGTATCGGGGTCGGTCTCGATGTTCAGCGTTCGTTCGACGGCTTCCCGATCGGACACGGGTTGGGTGAACGTGAAGATCAGTGGCATGCCGATCCCGACCGTCTGCCCGTCGGAGAAGTTCGTCCGTACCTGGGTGGTGACCCGCGGTTGGGCCGTGGTGAAGGTGGTGCTGGTCCTGCGTCGCTCGCCGGAGTCGTTGGTTCCCACGGCGGTGAGCGTGTACTTCTTGCCGAAGCCGAGTTTCTCGCCCGCGACCCATTCGGACGCGCCCGAGGTCAGCGCACCGTCGACCCTGGTACCGTCCGCGCCGACGAGCGTCACCTTCTCGATGGTCCCCTGTTCCGCGGAGACCGTGGGGAGCCGGCCGGGCTCGACGCTGTTCAGCTGTTCATCGGGCTGCAGATGCAGCACGACCGGCTCCGGATCCGCCGGTTGCCTCGAGAGGCCGGCCCGGCGTCGGTCCCCGTCACCCGAGGCCGTGCCGCACGAGCCCAGCAGGAGCACGCAGGCCACCGACACCACCACCCAGCGTGCGCTCCAGCGTGTCCCTCGCCCCGGTCGAGCAGCCATCAAACCGTCCATTCCGTACCAGTTCTCCCCGGCTCGTCACTCGACAGTCTGCCCGACCACCACGCAGACGCCCATCGATGTAATCAAACCGATGTCACCCGTACATCCGGTCGCGAATTCCGGGGCCGTGTGGAACCCCGCCGACTCCGTTGTGCTAATCTTTTTGTCGTTGACGGGCAAGGAAACAGCCGATTGCCCAGCGACACCCAGCGCCATTAGCTCAAGCGGTAGAGCAACTGGCTCTTAACCAGTGGGTTCGGGGTTCGAGTCCCCGGTGGCGCACCCCACGTTGTGCATCCGCACGGTAGTGATCCTTCCGAGCGAATGAGTGTGATTCCCCCGGAGTGGGATTTCATCAAGGCCACCAGCCGGAAACTCACGTCTTCCTTCTGTGTCACAGGACACCTACAGTGTCGATAAAGCGTGGCACGATCCGGGAGCTTCGATGAGCGACGCGGTATCCGTTCTCGACGAGATCGAGAATCTGACCATTCCGACCCTGCTACGCCGCAATGCCACGGAGTACGCTCGGCTTCCGGCGTTGACCTCGCTGGATTCACCGGAGCATCCCACGCTGTCGTGGTCCGCGCTGTGGGACGAGGTCGCCGCTGTCGGCTGCGGTCTGCGCGAGCTGGGGCTGAGCGCGGGACAACGCATGCTCGTCATGGCCGCGAGCAGACCGGAACACATCACCGCCGATCTCGCCGCCAGCTGTCTGGGCGCGATCCCTTGCACCGTGTACGGGACACTGAGCACTGCGCAGATCCAGTACGTCGCCGAACACAGCGCGGCACCGGTAGCGGTTCTGGAGGGGACGTGGGAGCTCGAGCGGTGGTTGCCGGTACTCGAACACCTACCGCAACTACGGGACGTGATCGTGTTGGACCCGTCGCGGCAGCCGAACACCGGCGGGTACCCGGCACGGTTCCACGCGTTCGCCGACGTCCGATCGCACGGCGCCACCATCCGCGCCGCCGAACCGGACACATTCGAACGCACTGCCGCCGCCGTCACACCCCACGATCCGGTCTCGATGATCTACACATCGGGAACCACGGGTGATCCGAAGGCCGCAGTGCTCTCGCACCGTAACGTGATTCACGAAGCCACAGCGATCCAACGCGTGCACGACGCACCCATGCATCCCAGCAACATCGCGTATCTGCCCCTGGCACATATCGCCGAGCGAGAAATCTCGATCTATATGCCGATCGTGTTCGCCGGCCATGTGCACACCCTCGCCGACACGAACACGATAGCGACGTCACTGCCCACCGTGCGACCGGACAACCTCTTCGGTGTGCCACGCGTCTGGGAAAAGCTCGCCGCGGGATTACGAAACATGATCGATAGCCTTCCGGCCGACCGGGGGCAAGCACTGACAGCGGCGAACGGGTTGTTGCGGCAGGGCTACGAACTCCGCAGCGAGGGCACAGCGGTTCCCCCGGAGATTGCGGAGCGTATCGCCGCGACGGACGACAGTGTGTGTCATCCGCTGCGCGAGCAACTCGGGTTGGACAACCTCCGGTTGGCATCCAGTGGTGCCGCGGCACTCCCGCTGGACGTGTTGCACTTCCTGGCAGGATTCGGTATCGAGGTCAGGGAAGTGTGGGGACTGTCGGAAACCACCGGGGCGGTGACGACGAACACCGCCACGTCGTTCCGCGCGGGCACTGTCGGCAGGGCACTGCCCGACGTCGAGGTGGCACTCGCCGAGGACAACGAACTCATGGTCCGCGGGCCGATCGTGTTCCCCGGATACCTGCGAGGGGACGGTTCGGTCGAATCGGCCGTCGATGAGCACGGCTGGCTGGCGACCGGCGACATCGGCGCCATCGACACCGACGGTTTCGTCACGATCGTCGATCGCAAGAAAGAGCTGATCATCACATCGGGCGGTAAGAACATCTCCCCGACCGCGATCGAAGGGCTGCTGACCAACCACCCGCTGATCGGTATGGCCATGGCGATCGGCAACGACCGCCCCTACGTCACCGCGTTGATCACCCTCGACGAGGAGGCCGCACCACAATGGGCGGCCGCGCAGGGGATCGACGGTGTCGAACACGATCGGCACGATCTCGCGACACTTGCGGGGCATCCACAGATCCAGGCGGAGGTGGATCGTGCCGTCGCGGCTGCCAACGCCCGGTTGGCCAGGGTGGAACAGATCAAGCGGTACGAACTGCTGCAGCACGCGTGGACACCGGAGAACGGCGAACTCACACCGACGATGAAGCTGAAACGCCGAGTCATCAACGCACGTTACGCCCCGACAATCGCAGCCTTCTACGCCGCGGACTGAGCACGGGGACGGGACGCCGTTGGGCACTGCGCCGACGACTCCTCGAGCCCTGCTGGTCCTGCTCGCTGGGTAAGCACTCGTGCTCGGATTTCCCGTTGTCGTGTTGCTTACTTGCGGCTTACTTGCGCGGAATCCGGGGTTACCCGCCAGGTGACAATCACCGACCACACCACGTTGGCCGTCATCTCCCCTCGCGACGCCCACGGGACGACCCTGCGGGTGTGGTTTCGTCCCTCGTGGCTGCGTCGGCCCCGTGCGGCCACGGGAAGCCGCGACCCGTCCCGTCCCGGCGTGGTCTCCGCCACTCACGGTTGGATCTCTGGCAGATTACGACAACCAACGCACACTCTCACTCGTCCCCCGGGACGGCCACACAATACCGGCAGGAGGAGCTTCTGCGTGGTGCAGCGAGCACGCAACGATCATCGGACCGTCACACCCCGGCGGCAACCGGAGCGGACGGGTGCCATGCCCGCCCGCCATGGCGGCAACGCCGTACGGCGAGGCCCCACTCCCTCGACCGGTAGTCACGCGCTGCTGCGTCCGGCCAGGATCGCGCTGGTCGTCGTCGCCGCCTTGGTGCTGGGCGTGACCGGTTTCGGGTGGGCCACCATGCACGGTCTCGTCAGCGGTCTGACCACCGCGGACGTCATCGACTCCGATGCGGGTGGCTCCGCCCCGGCGGACGGTTCGACCGACATCCTGCTCGTCGGTATGGACAGCCGTACCGACGCCAAGGGCAACCCGTTGCCCCAGGACCTGCTGCGTAAACTCGACGCGGGCGCGAAGGGCGAGCCGCTCAACACGGACACGATGATCCTGCTGCACGTCCCCAACGACACGAGCGAAGCGGTCGCGATCTCGTTGCCGCGGGACTCGTACGTCGATATCCCGGGGTACGGCAAGCACAAACTCAATTCGGCGTACTCCCGTGCCAAGTCCACAGCACTGCAACAACTACGGCAGGACAGTTCCTCCGACACCGATCGTGCCGAACTGGAACGGCGCAGTGACCAACGCGGCGCGAAAAAACTCATCGGATCGGTGGAATCGTTGACCGGGGTCACCATCGACCACTACGCGGCCGTCAATCTGCTCGGCTTCTACTCGATCACGAAGGCCGTGGGCGGCGTCCAAGTCTGCCTGCGCAATCCGGTGCACGACGAGCATTCCGGGGCAGACTTTCCTGCGGGGAAGCAAGAGATCGCGGGCGCCGACGCCCTCGCGTTCGTCCGGCAACGCCACGGTCTGCCACGTGGAGATCTCGACCGCATCAAACGGCAGCAGGCTTTCCTGGCGGGAGTGGCCAGGAAGATCCTCTCCTCGGGAACGCTGACCGATCCGGACAAGCTCGGCGATCTCACGGATGCCATCCAACGCTCGGTGGTGTTGGACCAGGGATGGGACATCCTCGACTTCGCGAAACGGATGCGGGGGCTCACCGGGGGACAGCTCGAGTTCCGGACCATCCCGGTTGGCGACACCAGCTATCAGACCCCCAACGACGGCATGGCCGTACAGGTGGATCCCCAACGGGTGCACGAATGGATCTCCGGCCTCGGTGAGAACACGGATGGCGGGTCTTCGCAACAGACGCCCGAGGACACCCAGCCGGAAGACAAGGCAGGCGGAAACATCGACCCCGGCGGGTTCGCCGTCGACGTACGCAACGGCAACGGTACGACCAACCTGGCTTCCCGAGTCTCGGCCACGCTCAGCGACGACGGGTTCGGCACGGGAACCGTGGCCAACACCACACGTCAGTCGTCAAGCGTGATCAGGGTCGCGGATGGCGAGCAGGCCGCCGGCCAGCGGGTTGCTGCGGCACTGCCCGAAAGCGATATTCAGGTGCGGGAGACCTCCCGGGTTGACGCAGGCCACGTAACCGTGGTGCTCGGTACGGACTATTCCCCATCCGGAACGGGAACCGCCGAGGAACAGGCGGGAGGCGCCTCCGGCGGAAACGGTGGAGGCGCCGGAAACGGTGGCGGCGCCGGAAACACCGACGAGGCAATCGACGCCGGCGGAATCCCCTGCGTCAACTGAGACCCTTCCGTATCTTGGGTGTACCTGACCGGAACACCCAACTCACCCATTCAGGTGAAAGTTGCGCGTGTGCCGGGGATTTCTGCCGGTTATCGCGTAATGAGCAGCAAGGAGCGGGCTTCCACCGGGTAACACGTCGCCACCCCAACCCACACACGACGTGCCCAGTGGAAACCAACACCAGAACGGGGGAAGCTCATGCATCTCGATGCGGACGAGTACCAGAAGGCACTCGGCGAGGAGCTACGAGAGTTGCGTAACCGCTGGGGGTGGACCCGTAAGGAACTCGGTGAGCAGCTCGACAGCGACATCTCCCTGCAGACGCTGGCAACCTACGAACTCGGCACCCGTCACTGCTCTGTCGTGCGGTTGGTCGAGCTGTGCCGCGCCATGGACGAACAACCGCACGAGCTACTGCGCCGGGTACACCACAGGATCTTTCCGAGCTCCACCGGCCAACTCCGTGTCAGCCTGCGCGCACTGAGCGCGCTGGAGGACGCCGAACTGACCCCGCTACGTCGTTGGGCCGAGGAGAAACTGCAACAGCCGGATTCCCAGGCCGCGACCGAAACCGACACCGTGCGGCTCGACACACACGCGCTGCACTCACTGGCAGAACTCTGCGGGGTCGTCGTCGAACGGCTCCGCGGAAGACTCGAGTTACTGGCCGGCTGAGGTGCCCGTCCGCTCGGGCGCACGCCCGAGCAATTCGAACTCACTGGTGTCCAACTTGCGGGTACGCATCCAGTAGCGCCAAGTGAAGCCCGGCCAGACCGTACGATTCACGCCCTGCGCGTCCAGATACCAACTGGTGCACCCACCCTGGCTCCAGACTCCCTTGCTCAGTTTCCGCTGGATATTCGTGTTGAATCGTTCCTGCGAGTCCGCCCGCACATCGATGCCGCCGGCATCCCGGTTCTCCACCGTACGCATCGCGGCCGAGACATAGCGGATCTGTTGTTCGATCATGAACACGACCGAGTTGTGTCCCAAGCCGGTATTCGGCCCGAGCAGGAAGAACAGGTTGGGATATCCCGAAACACTGATGCCCATATGGGTGTGCATTCCTTCACTGGCCCATTCCTTGCTCAGGTTCTGACCGTGTTCACCGATCACGTCGAGATCGTCGAAAGCGTCGGTGACGTGGAAGCCGGTACCGAAGATGATGGCGTCGACCTCGTGCTCCACCCCTGCGGTGTCGATAACGCTGTGCTCGGTAACCTCGGCGACACCATCGGTCACAACATTCACGTTATCCCTGGTCATAGCCGGGTAGTAATCGTTGGAGATCAATACGCGCTTACAGCCCATGGTGTAGTCCGGGGTGAGTTTCTCACGCAGCCCCGGGTCCTTGACCGACTTGTTGATGTTGGCCTTGGCGAGCTGCTGAGCGAGCTTCATCACGCTGGGATGCCCGTTGAAGCCGACCGCGCGCACCTCGAGCATCCAGTAGAGGAAGTTGCGGTATGCGCGCTGCGCCCCCGGAACCCTGCGGAAGAGCGCGGTGGCCCAGGAGGGCATCTCGTGGTCGGCCTTCGGCATGATCCACGGTGGTGTGCGCTGGAACAACTGAAGCTGGCTGACCTCGGGGGCAATCTGCGGGACGAACTGGATCGCACTGGCACCGGTGCCGATCACCGCCACGCGCTTGCCACGCAGGTCGTAGTCGTGATCCCAATCCGCGGAGTGGAACGTTTTGCCCCGGAACCGCTCGATGCCGGGAAGCTGCGGAATGCGTGGGATGTGTAGGGCTCCCACGCCACACACCAGGTATCGGCCGACGTAGGTGTCGCCGTCGGCCGTCGTGACGTACCAGCGGCACTCGTCCACGTCCCAGCGTGCCCCGGTCATCTCCTTGCCGAAGTGCGTGTACTCGTACAGCTCGTACTTGTCGGCAACCCGACGCAGGTAGTCCCAGATCTCCTGCTGTGGCGCGAACGCACGGGACCAGTCGGGGTTCTGCTCGAAGGAGAACGAGTACATGTGTGACTGGATGTCGCAGGCACAACCCGGATAGGTGTTGTCACGCCAGGTCCCGCCCATGTCGTGTGCCTTCTCGAGAATGACGAAGTCGTCTCGCCCCTCGTCGCGCAGCTGGATCGCCATGCCGAGTCCGGAGAACCCCGTCCCGACGACGATGACATCAGTCTCGGTGTGCTCGGCCATCCGTCCTTACCTCCAAGCGCTCAATTCCTGTTACTAAAAGTCCACCCTACTACGAGTAACTTACTTACGGTAGGGTGAATTTGTGACGACAACACCCGAACCGGACCATCCCCCGGTCGACGAGCCGAATACGCGATCCACCTCGCGGCGGGGTCGGCGGCGCATGCCGCGTGCACAGCGGGAACGTCAAATGATCAGGGTGGCCGAGGTCGTCTTCGCCGAGCATGGTTACGCGACAGCCGCGATGGACGACATCGCCCAGCAGGTCGGCGTCTCGAAACCGATGCTCTACGAGTACTTCGGGTCCAAGGAGGGACTGCTACTGGCATGCATCCGGCAGTCCCGCACCGAACTCCGTGACGTCACGACGCGCGCCGCCATGGCCGCCGACACGGCCGAACACGCGATGCGTGCCGGCCTGTACGCCTTCTTCGAGTTCATCAGCGAACGGAAACAGTCCTGGGCGCTACTCCGCCACGAGATGCTGCTGATCGGGACCTCCGCTTCGGACGAGATCGAAGTGACCCGCAGACACCAGACCGACATGATCGCGGGCGTGATGCGTGCCCACGCCCCCGCCGCGAGTGAACAACGTCTCGCGGCGTTCGCGGAGTTCGTGGTCGGCGGCTGCGAACGTCTCGCCATCTGGTGCGAGGCACAGGAGAACGTCCCCCCACAGACCGCCACCGAGTACGCGATGGATCTCCTGTGGCCCGGATTCGCACAGCAAGCAGGTGGGTCTCGGGAAGCGCTCTGACCGTGCCGCGTGTGTCGGCTCGAACCGCACATTAGCTACACCACAGCGACACGCCGGCGCATGCGGCCCGCGCGTCGAACATGTGAAGGTTACATAAAGAGCGGTGATGACACCAGGAAATTGGAACGAATCACCGTGATTTCGCGTCAGAACGTGATGGCTCCGCCGTCTCGGTGGCGCAGCGAAGGTAACGGAGAGGGGACTCACCGAATGGAAGCGATCACAGTCAACTACGTCGAGAACACCGACGACTGGAGTGTCAGCGTCGCCGGAATGGGCGAAGAACTGACCGAACGCGCCCCTGGCATCATCGCCGCTCGCGACCAGGCCGAACAGCTGATCGAGTCACTCAAGCCGGAAACCGGCGAAACCGCCGTGGTCCATTTACTGCGCGGCAGCGCACTGGAGTTCACCACGGCGTACATGACGGCACGACTCAGCCGCGACACGGGAGAGGCGACGGATCCCGCAGACGATGCCGTCGTTCCCGAACAGGCCGACGCCGAGTCCCCGGAGCGGGCGCCCGCCACCGACTCCCGGGCTACGGACGAAACGGACGAGCCCGCTGCCGCCCAGACACCGGCGGTTACGGACGACTCCCGAGACAGCGATGACGGCCACGGCGACGACAGCGACCAGAATGACGAGAACGCCACTGCCAGGGCCGATTCAGCGCAACAGCTTGCGCAGTAGCAACAGCCCCACCAACGTGCCGCCACCGATAACCGAATACTTGATCTTCGGTTCCTCGAGCTTGGCCAGCACCGTGGTCTTCGCGGAGTCCGCGAGTTTCTTCGGGTCGGCCCGCACAGCGAGTTGATCCACGGTGGAGGCCAGGTTGTCCCGTGCTTTCTCGATATCGCGCTCGATGTCGTCAGGATCCCGGGCCACGAGTCCTCCTATCGGCTGTTACATGTCGGCACGTGTACGCAGG
>Ga0079226_10000140_pt1 | contig 44905 bp, 27 predicted proteins | sample Poulit2014_FD_76345 | JGI IMG/M metagenome (GOLD analysis project Ga0079226, IMG submission 76345) | Agricultural soil microbial communities from Georgia to study Nitrogen management - Poultry litter 2014 | ecosystem: Environmental > Terrestrial > Soil > Agricultural land | place: USA: Georgia...
CGTCATCCATGTTCCGGCCGCCGGCGACTTCGCCGCGGTTGTGGTCTTCAACCCCTCGACGCAAGTCGAATCGGGACAGACCTTCGCCTCTATCGCCGATGAGGGAGGGTGGCCGGTCACCGTGGCCATGGCCGAGGAGTTCCTCGGCATTCGCATCGACCACATCGCTGAACTCGACTCGGCGCCCCTCGGCAAGGTCATCGACGAGCTGGGGCCTCTGCCGGTCTACAGTCGAACCGCCTTCAGTGCAGCCGAAAGCGACTTCGTCGAGGGCACGAACACCCTCGACGGCGTCACTTCCGCAGTCTTCACCGCTGCCGACCCGGTCGATGACGCCGGCCAGACGCGCACCCGCAATCAGCGTGCCGTGCTGCGCGCGCTGATCCAGGGCCTCAAGTCGGCCGGTCTGGCCAAGGACCCGAACAAGGCCGCGACCGTGCTCGGCCACTTCGCCTCCGGCATTCAGCACAATGCCGAGTTGACCACCGTCGAACTCGGCAAGATCGCCAACAGTCTCCGCGCTCTGCGGGCCGATGACCTCGCCGTCGTCACTGTGCCCACGAACTCCCGCCGCAACGATGACGGCACGGTCATCATCGACGTCGACCCCGAGGCGATGCCCGCGATGCAGAATGCTTTGGCCGGCAACGATCTTCCCGAGTTTTTCCGGTACCTCGTGTCGTTGGGGTACTGAGCCCCGACTACTTCTTCCTCATCACGACCACCGTCGCCGAACTCGCAGCGAGGTCGATATTCAGCACGTTCTCTTCGGCGTCGGCAGCGGCGGTCTTCTTCTCACCGCTGTAGGGGATCGTGTCCGGCAGCGGATTGGCCGGGATGACCTTCGTGGCGCTCTTCGCGTCGTTCGACGGACCAGAGACCTGTGAGGCTCGGTCGACGGAGAATCCGCCCGGCATCGTCAGAGTCAGGGGGTTTCCGCCGACATCGGCAGCATCATTGGCGTTGATGATGGTCGTCACCAGCGTTGCGCCGTCATTCTTCGAGATCGTGTAGGCGCTCATGTTCCCGCCGCCCTTCACGGAAGTCTTCGTGAACGTGCCTCCGATGCTGGGCACGAGCAGCCGCAGCCCGAGCATATTGGGCCGTGGTTCGAAGTTCTGCGAGGTCTTCCCGCGCTCGGCCGGATCGCAGATGAGCGACATCGGCGCTCCGCCCTCACAGGCACCGAGCATTGAATGCATGGCCATCCGCTCGACACCGAGTTTCGCCGCGTAGAGAGTGTAGTCGGCGGCCCACAGCGCCGAGGCGGTCGTCAGCGAGGTGTCGTTCGTGCCCGGACAGCTCGTCGGTCCGGTTTCCTCGAGCCACAACGGCAGATCGGCGGCCTCGGCTTTGTCCATGCCGATGCCCACGTTCTTCTTCGCTGACTTCTTCGCCAACGGAGCGATGAGGTTCTCGGCTCGAGGTCCCCGACCGGGGACCTTCTTCGAGTCGCATTCGTAGAGCTGATACCAATGCTGCGAGATCGCAGTCTTGTTCTTCACCTCGGATTCAGCGAATGCTTCCATCCATGCACCGTCATAGACATCGGGTCCGATGATCGGGGCATCGGGCCGCTTCTCGTGGATGGCGTCGGCATACGCCTCGAGCTGCTCGACGTACTTCTTCGTGTTCCACCCTTTCCCTCGCACGGCGCCATCGGGAACATCTTTGACCGTGTATCCGTTGGGTTCGTTCCCGATCGCCAGCCCCACGAGCGAATCGCCGAGGATGTCGACCGCATGCGCGGCCATGTCGGCTCCCCGCTTCGGGTCATAGGTGCCGAGCGGGATGCCGAGTGTGACGGTGGATCCGGTCGTGTCAACGAGCTTCTTGAGGCGTTTGAGGTCGTCAGGGGTGACGGTGACCTTCTCGTCGTGCTTGGGCTTCTCTCCCGTCGACGTCCAGAACGTTCGCCGGTCGAGGGCGTTCCCGCCGAACCGCAATGCGGGGGAACCGAGACTCATCAGCTGCTCGTCGAGGTTGGAAGCCTTCGGATCCAGACGCGGGTCGGCCAGATCGGTCGCCTCGAAGGAGATCCCGAGATTGTCTTCGCTCAGTGACCGCCCATTCTTCGTGGACGTGGCTTCAATCGACGCTTTTGCTCCACTCACCTTGCCCATCGTGGATTGTTCGAATTCCGTAAGAGTGGGGCTCGGCTCTGAAGTCCTGTCGGTGTGTGGAGACGATGGTTCATCGGAATCTGGATCGGAACACCCGGCGAGCAACACGGCCAGAGCACAGACGACTGCCACAGACTTCTTCCACATCGTCTCTCTCCTTCGTCCGGCCCCGCCGAATCCGGCTTCTGCTCTCCCGTTGCGCTTCCAGAAATTTTACACTGGCAAGTTTGTCAAAAGCGTCACTCGGATCTCAGCAACACAGATTGACCTCACGATTCCAGCTCCCATCCGTGGCAGAAGTGTCCCCCGACTTCGGGCATTCGGACAGAACCGGTTGAGCCTTCGAACGAGATCAGGATCAGGTCGGGTGCATTAGACTTCTCGATGGAAGATTCCAAACGCCGTCATTGCTGGCGGCGCTGCCCGTACGCGGACACAATGACGTCAGCCGCAACGAGACGAAGGTGCTATGACGAACCCCCACGACAGTTCGAGCGAGCATTCAACAGTGGCCCCGAGCATACCCCGTGCCAGTCAGCCGGAGAGGATGGCCAAAACGCTCAAACCGCAGTGGGTCTTCGCCATCGCCCTCGGCTCAGCGGTCGGTTGGGGAGCCTTCATCCTCCCCACCGACTGGCTGGCCACGGGAGGCCCACTGGGCACACTCGTCGGCTTCGCCCTCGGCGCCGGACTCATGCTCGTCATCGCCGTCAGCTACGGCTTCCTCATCCGCACCTTCCCCGTCTCCGGCGGTGAACTCGCCTACGCCCTCATCGGCTACGGCAGAGTCCACGCCTTCTTCGCCGGATGGTTCCTCACCCTCGGCTACGTCTGCATCGTCGCCCTCAACGCCTCGGCCCTGGCCCTGCTGTTCCGCAAGATCATGCCCTCGGTCATCGAACAGGGCTACCTCTACACCGTCGCCGGCTGGGACGTCTACCTGCCGGAGATCATCATCTCCGTCACCGCACTCGTCGTCTTCGCCGTCCTCAACATCCGCGGTGCCGCACTATCGGGACGGATCCAATTCTGGGCCTGTGTGCTCATGATTCTGGCGGTGATCGCCATTCTCACAGCCGTCATCGCCAGCCCCACAACACAACTGAGCAACATGTCTCCGGCGCTGCCCGATGGGGTCAGTCCGGTGGCCGCGATCATCGCGATCGTCGCCATCGCCCCATGGGCATTCATCGGCTTCGACAACGTCCCCCAAGCCGCCGAGGAATTCGACTTCTCACCCGCCAAGGCGCTGCGCCTCATCGTGCTCGCCATCGTCACCGCCGCCGCCCTCTACATGGCCATGCTCGTATCCGTGTCGATGGCCGAACCCTGGCAAGCACTGGCCAACTCGGGATCAGCCTGGGGCACCGCTGACGCCGTCACCGGCGTCATCGGCGGCTCCGGCCTGTTCCTCCTCGCAATCGCCATCACCATGGGAGTCAGCACCGGACTCAACGGCTTCTACGTCTCCGCCAGCCGCGTGCTCATGGCCATGGGCCGTGCCCAGATGATCCCACCGATCTTCGCCCGCCTGCACCCGAAACACAAGACCCCGCACATCGGGATCATCGCCGTCCTCCTCGTCTGCCTCATCAGCCCCTGGTTCGGCCGCGCAGCACTGACCTGGGTCGTCGACATGTCCTCGATCGGCGTGACCATCGCCTACCTCTACACCTGCCTGTGCGCCTTCCGGATCTTCCGACCCACCCACGAAGCACGAGACCCCGAAGCCCTGCCGGGCATGTACTCGACGACGAAGAAGGTCCTGTCCGGTGTGGGAGCGGCCATTGCGATCATCTTCATGCTGCTCCTGCTCATCCCGGGCTCGCCCGGCGCGCTGGGACCGCAGTCGCTGATCGCCCTGGCCGTCTGGATCGTCATCGGAGTCATCTTCTTCCTCTCCCGCATCCGACACAACAGGAAGCTCACCGATTCTGAAGTGGATCAACTCGTCCTCGGGCAAGAACGTCCGCTTGTCACACGCTTTTCCGAACGGGCACACATGCGCAAAGACGGAACCGTGTAGGTCCACAGCCGGAGTGGCCGCCTTCACCGACACGCGCGATCACGGCAGCTCACCTTGCTGCCATCACTTCTTCGCACAACCAGAGTCCCCGGTGCTGGCACCATGAGAGTGCGAAACAGACTCTGGCTGGCAAGTGACGACAGGTCCGGGCAATATCATCGCTTCCGCGGCCGACCCGCGTATGGGAGAGCAATGAGGACAAAAGCAGTATTCCGAATGACGATCGCCCTGATGTCACTCATCTTCATCGCATCATGCACCGGGCCGAGCCCGACTGATGACCCCACTCGCTCTGGACCCAACTCCGCCGACGCATGTCTGGACGGAGAAGCCAACGATTTCATGGCTGTTGCGGCGAATCCGGACGCAGCGAAAGCAGGCTGCGAGCTGCTCGCGAAGGGTGGCACGGCAATCGACGCCGCAATAGCCATTCAGGCTTCCCTGACAGTTGTCGAACCGCAATCCTCTGGATTCGGCGGTGGAGCACTTCTGACCTACTACGACAGCGCAACGTCGACGACCAAAGTCTTCGATGGCCTCGCAGCGGCCGGTTCCATGACGACATCCTCGCTCAAGACTCCGACAGAGAAGGAGAGGAAGTCCTACGGCGTCAACACATTCTCGCAGGCCGTGTATCGAACTCCTCGAGCAGTTGGTGTTCCCGGTGTCGTCGCCGCTTTGGACATGGCCCACCAGCAATATGGTCGCCAGCCGTGGAACAAATTGTTCGATGAGGCGATCGAGCAGGCGAGATCTGGTTTCGCACTGGCCCCAGGTACCGCGAATGTACTGAGCGGCGGGTCTCCGCTTCCCACATGCAGCTACCCGGATATCGCCGCCATCTATTGCAACGGCGAACGGCCGAAAACCGCAGGAAGCACTGTCACAAACCCGCAGCTCGCCGACCTGCTCGAGGAAATCCGGGACGGAGGTTCCGACGCTTTCTACGATCCTCAGGGGACCATAGCACCCCGAATAGTTGCGCGGCTCCGCTCAGGAGATTTTGACTCAACCGACCGCGATGGTGACCCAGCCGTCATCCCGAGCCTCCTGTCCGAAGATGACTTCGACGACTACCGGGCAGTTGAACGTCAGCCGCTCTGTCAGACAGCATTGAGCAGACGGCTCTGCACGGTTCCCGCGCCGTCGTTCGGTGGCACGGCCCTGCTCAACATGCTTCAGATGGCTGATGCCAGGGACATCGATTCCTACGAGATGAACTCGGCGAACTATGCACAGATCGTCACGGAAGCCAGCCGTCTGTCCGGCGTCGATGGCCGCACTTACATCGGCGATCCCGCGTTTGACGCCACCCCACCACTGGATCTCGCCTCGCCGGATTACGCTGATCGTCGGGCGCAGTCGATCCACCCGGACACGACGATCCATCCCGTTCAGCCGGGAAGCAGCGGCGGTCGAGCAGCGCCGACCCTCAACCCGACTGATCCGCAGGATCAGACCAGCCACATCGTCGTCGTTGATTCCGATGGCGATGCATTGTCGATGACCACCACGGTCAATGCCGATTTCGGCGCCCGTGTCGCAGCACGGGGAATGGTGCTCAACAACGCCAATGGCAATTTCAGCGCCGCTGGGAGCAACGTCAATGAGATGGAACCCCGCAAGCGACCGCGAACGACTCTCGCCCCAACTATCGGCTTCGATTCTCAGGGCAGTCCCCGCATCATCGTCGGATCAGCTGGAGGCGCTCCGATCCACGACTATATTGCCCAGGCGATCCTCGGGATCGAAACCTACGGCCTCTCCCCCAAGCAAGCTCTCGCTCGTCCGCATCTGAGCGGTCAGACGAGAGTCGCAGACTGTGCCGGACGACCCGATTACGTATCGGAAGTCGAGAAATCCACACCAGCGGAGAAGCTCTTGCCTCAGCTGAAGCGTCGCGGCGCGGTGTGTGCCCAGAGTGCCAGATTGCACAGCGGGACCGGTGCAATCGCGGTGGACTCCGACGGCGCCATCAGAGGAGCCGCCGATCCCCGCCGCGACGGCGCGGCATTCGGCGGTTGAAGGACGGCAGAATGTACAGACCCCGTTCTGCTCACGGACTTTCAGCCGGAGAAGATCCGATGCGATCCGCGCGGCAGCAGACCCTCGCACCGGCATGTCGCACTCAGCCGCAGAGAGTTCAGCGGTATTTCCCTCTGAGCGTGGTTGCGGATCCGGGCCAGCGGGAGTGCCGGAGTATTTCGTCAATGACCGCAGCCGCATCGGAGGCGCCTGTCGATTGTCGCACCGCTTCCAGCCGTTCGCGCATCAGGTGACGTTGATCCTCATCGGCCAGACTCCGCACTGCTTCGCGCAGATCTGAAGCGTTTCCGCCGACCCAACAGAGGGCTTGTTCAGCAAGCAGGTGAGCACGCCTGGACTGGTCGTCGGTGATGGTCTTGACATTGGGGACGAGAATCGAGGGCAAACGCATGCTGACTGCTTCCTGCACCGAGTTGTATCCCGCAGCAGTGATCATCGCGTCGAAAGCGCGCGCATAGCGCATGACCGGATAAGCCGAGACTCTGATCAATCCGGGCGGGCACTCGCCGGCTTCGGCCAGTGGCGACACGACTTGCACCGGCGTCAGCTGTCCGCCGAATTCGCGGAGGAGCCCGAAAGCCTCATACGCAATCGAGTCCGGTTCGCTGATTGATCCCCCGCCGAGGCTGATGAGGACATGGGTGTCATCGGGGTCCAGCCCCAAAGCCGCACACGCTTCCTGTCTCGCGGCGACCTCGTGGGGTTCTGTCATCACAATGGGATCGACGTAATGCGGTGTGATGCCCTTGCCTGTGTCCACTGTCTCTGTTCCTGCAAAGTCACCAGGAATGATGACGTGATCGACGACCGCCTTGGCATTGTGCCGTTGTATCGAATTCTAGTCCACATCGCGGCGCCACATGCCTCGCTGCACCCATACCACCGAGATGCCGAAGGTGCGGCAGACGTTCGTGATGCCCGTGTATACCCAGGTCCCGTCGAACACCACGAGGCGGGGCCTCAGTCGGGTCACCAGGCTGAGGAAATATCGTTGGAAGACCGGGTTCCAGCTCTCAGGCGGTTCGTCCACTGCGTCACCGGAGGGGAAGTAGTGGACGGTGAATCCGCTGTCGGCCATTCGCTCGTAGGCAGTGGACATGGTGAGGAACTCGACGGAGCGGTCGGGAGGAAGGTGTTTGGCGATCGCCGACAGACGAGAGAGATGCCCCAGGCCGGCTCCATTGCTCGTCACGAACAGGATATCCAGCTCAGGCTTCTCATCCTGGTCGGCTCCACTTGCGCTGAGGACATGAATGCGACGGAGCTCGTCCTCGATCCGTTCAAGCGACCGTTCCTGGTGATATTCGTGCCTGGATTCCTTCGACCGTGCGTCGTCGACCTTCGCAAGGACGGCTTTGACATCGGCCTTGGACGCCAGGGAGAGCAACTTGGCACGATCGCGGTACCGCACTGCGAGAAGCACAGGAACAAGCCAGGCGAAGAGGACGCACACAGCTGCGGCGACGGCACCGACTGTCGACTCGAAGACATATGCGACTAAGAGGCCGATGACGAGGGTGATGCCGCTCCCCGCAACCAGACCGATGAAGCTGGGACTCATGGCACCGAACAATCGACTCATCGTCTCCCCTGGGTCTCAGAGGCGGGCTGCCGGAGCCGGCGCCTGACCTCGTGTGTCGAGCATGATCTTCGCATCTCTGGCGAACTTCACCAGATCGTAGTTCTCATGCGCCTGCAGGACGACCACGGCGTCGGTTCTGCGTACGGCTTCGTCAAGGTCTGCTTCTCGCAGGATCTCCCCACTGTCGAGATCCCAATTCTCGACCCTCGGGTCGTGGAAACGCACGTTCGCACCTCGGGCCCGGAGGAGCTCGGCGACGGATCGCGCCGGCGACTCGCGTTGATCGGCGATATTCGCTTTGTATGTGACTCCCAGCAGAAGCACCTCGGAGCCGTTGAGCGGTTTGCGATGTTCGTTGAGCAGCTCGGAGACTCGATCCGTGATGTATCGGGGCATCGAGTTGTTGATCTCCTGCGCAAGTTCGACGAACCGGAACGGGTAGCCCAGCTTGTCACGCACCTCGTACGACAGGTAGTTCGGATCGATGGGGATGCAGTGCCCGCCCACGCCCGGTCCCGGGGTGAACTTCATGAAACCGAACGGCTTCGTCGAGGCTCCGCGAATAGCTTCCCAGATGTCGATATCGAGTTCTTTGCAGAACTTCGCCATCTCATTGACGAGCGCGATGTTGACGTGTCGGAAGGTGTTCTCAAGCAGCTTCGCAGTCTCAGCTTCACGGGTGCCGTGCATCGGAACAGGTTCGTCGACGAACGCACCGTAGAAGTCGACTGCAGCCTGAGTCGAGCCTTCGTCGATTCCGCCCATGAGTTTCGGCGTGTTCTTGATTCCGTACTTCCGCGAACCGGGATCGATCCGCTCGGGCGAATAGGCCAGCGCGAAATCGTCACCCGCAACGAGGCCCGATGCTTCCTCGATGATCGGCCTGACGATGCTGTCTGTCGTCCCCGGGTATGTGGTGGATTCGAGGATCACCGTGCTCCCCGGTCGCAGATTGTCACCGACGCTGCGGCTCGCTTCCTTGACAGCGCCCAGATCCGGTGCGCCTGCGTCACCGAGCGGAGTCGGGACGCAGATCACCACGACGTCAGAGTCGACGATGACTTCGGCTTCTGTGGTCGCTCGATAGCCGAGGCCCAGCATCTCCTGGATGTCACTGTCGGACAGATCGTCGACATGGGACGTGCCTGTGTTGAGGGATTCGACCAAGGACGCGGTGACGTCGAGGCCGCGGACGGTCCACCCGGCTCGTGCCGCCGCCTGTGCCAGCGGAAGTCCCACATAGCCCTGTCCGACGACAGTCACTCTCTTACCTGCCATCTCTTCCTTTCGTCTCGACGACGCGTCCCTGTTCGCGTGCCGAACTGTTTCGACTCCCGGTCGTATCCGTCACGGCTCAGTGCCCGGTCGCCACAAATTTCGCCGACTGGTCTGACCGTGACAGGTTCCGGTCGAAGTCTACCGGTGCCACTCGAAGGCGCACGACACAGCATGCTGGGCGCTTCGCAGCTGCGGCGCACGAGGCATGTCGTAGACTGTCGCTGAGCTTGGACGAGAGCCGAGTCGACCCCGGTTGCCCTACAGCAGTCAGTCGCCGTCCGCACAAGCAACACACCATCAGCAGCGACCTCGAAGGATAGCCGGTCTGTGAAGAACCTACGTCTGCTTCTCGCCGTCACCACGGCAGGTGCCGTCCTCATCACCACCGCGGTCGGTCTGCTGCTGGGTCCGGTGTGGGCGACCGTCGTCGGCACGGTCGGCGTCCTGGCCACGGTCGTCCTCTCCGCCTATGTCCTCATCAAGTCGAACCAGGCGACTCTGCAGCGACTCAGTGGAGCACAGAAGCAGAACGAGCGGATGCTGAAATCGCTCTGGTCGCTGCAGCAGAAAGCCGAAGGGCAGCGCTGGGCCATGGCACAGCAGACGGCGCAACTCGGATCCATCCTCAACCTGCTCTCCGAACCCGACGAGGATCCACAAGCACTGACCGATCTCCGAAGGCAGGTCGAACAGGTCCTCAGCGTGCTCGAAGCACAACGTACGGAGACGCAGCTCTGGCAGAGGTCGGACGTCGGTCGCGAACTGGACGCGCTCTTCGCCGACGACCCGGACATCGAGATCACGACAGATGCAGGGGAGGGTGAGAATCGATGAGTCCCGACTATGACGTCGATGTCATCCAGATGTCTGATTTCCGGCTGCCGGGCGGCACCACGTCGAGCATCGCCGAGGAAGTCCGGGCCCAGTCCGCTGCCGGACTGAGCACCGCCTTGGTCCACGTCGCCGGAGCGGTGACGAACTATCCGCTCGGCTGGAGCGCTCACATCCGCGGGGCCCTCGACCTGCCGAACGTACGTCTGTGCACACCGCACACGCGGCTGCGGGCGAAAGTGCTGGTCATCCGCCATCCCACTGTCCTGCTCTCCACTCGGATCTCCCTCGAGAGCATCCAAGCCGACCACATCGTCCTCGTCGCCAACCACGCTGCGATCGATGCCGCCGGTACCCAGCACTACGACATGGCCGCCACCGACGCGAAAGCGCGTGCGACTTTCGGCAAGGCTCCCATCTGGTCACCCATTGGGCCGGTGGTCAGGGGAACCATGCTCGAACAGACTCAGGACATTCCGCTGCGGGAAACCGACTGGTTCAATATCTTCAACTTTCCCGAAGCGTTCGAACAGCGGACGGGATTCGTCGAGGACCGTCCGGTCATCGGTCGCCATTCTCGTCCGCAGCGGGGGAAGTGGCCGGACAATGGGGAAGATATCCTTGCGGCCTACCCGGATTCCCCTGACTACCGGGTCCGTATCCTCGGCGGGGCCCAGATCGCCCAACGGCTCATCGGTCATGTGCCGAAAAGCTGGGAGGTCGTTCCCTTCGGGGGCGAGGACCCGACGAAATTCCTCCGACGCATCGATTTCTGGGTCTACATGCACCACCCGGACCTCAAGGAAGCCTTCGGGCGCGCCGCCATGGAATCGCTGGCTGCCGGCTGTGTGGCCATCATGCCGCCCTATATGGAAGAACTCTTCGGCGATGCCGCACTCTATGCTCAGCCGCAGCAGGTGCGTGCCCTCATCGATGACTACACGGTCGACAAGGAGAAATTCCTCGACCAGTCCCGCCGGGCGCAGGACTTCGCGCGCAGCTTCTCGCCACAGATGCACATCGATCGACTGGCTGAGCTCGGAGCCGCTCCGAGGCATCGGCAGCCGATCGACGAATCAGCGCACTGCGACGACACCGGGGGCGGCTCTCGCCCCGCACCGAGGCGGACCCTCCTGGTGACCGTCGGCCCCCAGAGCGCTCAGACTCTCGACGCCTTCGCCAAGGCTCGCGGCATCGGCGAATTCGTGTGGGCCTCGGTCGGGGACGACACTCGCACGAAGCAGGAACAGGACGTGTCCCTTTTCGTCTCCTCGGCTCGACGGATGAACATGGACGACGAGGATTGGAACGACTATTTCGCAGCCAGGCTCGAGGGGCTGCTGCGGCGGATCAGACCTGACCGAGTGATCTATTCCGGGGGGCTGCCTCCACAATCACTGACCGCATCCCTGACCGGTGCGCCCGTCGAGAAGGTGTGGATCCGGCAGCTCATCGACGACCCGGAGGCGGGCGATCAGACGATCCGATCCGCTCTGAGTTTCCACACGATCGTCGACTTCGACGCGTCTGCGCACCACCTGCAGTCCATTCTACGAGGAGTCAGCGAATAGATGCCGACCACCACCGCCGCCTCATGGCATCAGAGCCTCGAAGAATGGGCCCAGCAGCAGTTCGGCCACTGGACGAAGATCCCTCACGCCCGCCCAGCTGCCTTCGCGCCGTTCGAGGCGCACAGGCCAGGACCGTTCCACGCCCTGCCCGTGGTCATGATCGTCTTGAGCCGTCGCACCTGCGCTTTCCACCGTGAGCTCGTTCAGGCGATCGACCTGATCCGCATCTCGACGTCGGCTTTCCGCCCGGTGCTCTTCACCGACACCGCTCATTCACCGGCGATTGCTGCATGCGACTGGGTCGTCGAGCAGTGTCTGCCGGAAGATCTCACAGCACCCGGCGAGAACTGGCTCGACGGCGCGTCCGATCACCTGAGCCGGGCACAGAGGTTCTACGGAGCCGCTTACGTGTTCGCCCCGAAGAACACCCAGGAGGCGGCGGACCTCATCAACAGTCTCGCCCTCGGCTACAACGCCGAACCCGGAGTCCGAGCCGCTGCAGCTCAGACCTTCGCTGAGGCTCCGAAACACCGCGACGTCCTGGGCAGCTCGTCACGAGGAGGGTGGGACCAGCTGCCCGCCGGCAGTCACGAGCAGGCTTTCACCTCGGATCGCGGCGAGGTGATCCGGGTAGCGCTCAATCATGTCCCGGAGGCTCCGGGAGTGTTCATCGGCGGATCCGATACGGTGAGGGAATCGGTCGACGGGTTTGCCGCTTCGGCGGAGTGGAGCAGCATCACTGCGACGACATCGACAGCCGACTCCCCGTGCTTCACTGCCGCCGTCATCAACGCCGGGGCGCAGGTCATGTCCCACGGTGGCCCACGCATTCTCGTCGGCGCCGACGATGAGGGGATCTTCTCCGCTGATGCGGTACTCGCTCCTGCCGCGACCGGTCACGATCATTCGCTGCGCATCGGGCACCGGGTGTTGCGCTTCCCCGCTTCGGCGACACCGCGTGTTCTCGCCGCGGTGACCGATCTGCTCAGGAGATGACGCCGCGCTTCGCATAGTAGGCGCGCACGCGCGGATCGGCGAGCAGAGGTCCATGCACTTGTATGACATTCATCCCCGAATTGACATTGCCCTCGAGGATGACTGGACCGGAGGGGCTGATGATGATGTCCCAGCCGACGTACTCCATGAAGCTCAGACGGTTCGCCGCCTCGAGGACAAGCGCTCGAGTCTCTTCCCAGAATGGGACCTGCGCTCCCTCGATGAGGGCGCCGGAATCAGGGTGATGTGAGAACCACTTGGGAGTCCGCCCATCGGGCAGCTGCCCGGCGCGGCTGAGCCCGCCCGTTTCTATGTCGACCTTGGCACTGAGGCCGCCTTGGGTCCAGTTGTCGACGTGGCCGGACAGCTCGGTGCCGATCCGCTGGACCGCTGCGGCGATGAATGGCCTTTTTCCGTTGGTGACGTCAGGCATTGTCAGAATGCGCAGAGTGTTCGTCGCTGACGGGTTGAGAGCTGACTGCGCTTCATGCTGCTCGATGCCCCGCTCGAACAGCATGGGGCGCTTCTCTTCTTCGATCCAAGCACGGATCTCGGCGACGGTCACGTCCTGTCCGTTCATCCGGTAGCCGTTCACCGTCCTCCGGATCGAGCGCACGCGGCGACCTTCGGCACCGCGGAGCGGCTTCACGAAGACCTTCTCATCGACGTTCAGCCTCGTCTGCAGGAAGTGCTGCAGCGAAACCTGATCGTCGTTGGGGAAGACATGCACGCTGCCGCGGACGTAGAGACCGAGCATCGGCACGACATCGGAGTTGAGGCCGAGCTGGTTGATGAGCAGGAAGAAGGCGAACTTGTTGTCGAGGATCTCCTGCAGAGACGAATGCACCATGCGCTTGGTACGTGTATAGCGCTGGACATCGTTGATGTAGAGCGACGGGTCGTTCTTGTCCAACTGGTAGAGCGTGACCGAGCGGGAGAGGAATCCCTTGCGCCACCATCGCGGTCGCCGCTGACTCAGCGGCGCCTTCCAGCGGAACTCCTTGCGGAGGAACTTACGATAGTCCGACCACCTGCGCTTCTTCTTTCGCGCCGACGTTCGAAGTTCGCTCGTCGTTCGCAGCGCACCCTTCGCGGCAGAGGCCAACTTGGACTTCATGTTCATCTGTTGCTGCTACCTCCACGGGAAGATGAGTTCGTTGCCTCCGCAATCAAGGGCGATGCACAGCTCCAAACGATATCAGGAACCTTTTGCAGCGCGCGGTGCGGCGCCTGTCTCCACCCCTATTGAATACATGCGGAGTCGCTCCGCAATCGTGCGCCTTCACAAATCAACGGTGCATTACTTACAAATGCGCCGAGCGCGGTAATGTATGTGTTCGACGGCTGTAAGCAGTCTCATCATGACAGCTGACCGACGCCTACTCAGCGGTGGCGGGGCTGTTCGAGTACACATGTACGGCGAGCAGTGCTCCCAAGTCAGCAGCAGGAGCGTTCGGGACATCTCCGTCGCGTTTGAGAAGAGAAGGGTAAATGCCAGCACCGGAAATCCTGGAGATCACCCAGGTCCGCACATACGCATATCGAGTGCCAGCGAGACCGACCACGAAAACGCGTCCCACCAACATCGTCGTCGACATTTCCGCGAGTGGACCTGACGGTGTTGAAGTCAGCGGGGTCGGCGAAGGCCAGCCGCGCAGCTGGCGCACCGGCGACGATGCAGGTGACTCCATGCACTTCGTGTCTGACGCTGTGAGAGACTTGCCGGGCCGCAAACTCGACTGCGGAGACGCCTCGGTCGCCCTGACGCAAGTGCGCGAGATCATGGTCAAGGTCGCAGAATCCGCTGCCGCACGTTCAGAGGATCCCGATCACAAGCACCCCTTCCGAGGCAGCATGCTCGGAATCGAAGTAGCACTCCTCGATCTCATCGCCACCGCTCGGGGCGAAGCAATGGTCCAACTTCTCGGCCATCGCCGCGACACGGCTCCGCGTCTGAGCAACGCCCTGTCGGCCAAGACGGATCCGAGCAGATTGCGGAACGACCTGAGAAAACATCTTCACTCAGTCGACTTCACTCGTATCGTCGGGACCGGAGACCCTGAAGTCGACCTCCGATTCCTCGAAAGCACAGCCGACCTCAACGAGGAACTCGGGCGAGGCGACAAGCCTCTCCTGCTCGATCTCGACGGTGCATGTGATCGACAGCAGGCTTCGCGCTTCATACGTGCGGTGGCCGATGCGGCAGCGAACGGGCGACTGCCCTCAACAGTCATCGTGGAACAGCCAGTGCCCCTGCAGTACGGCGATCATCTCGGGACACTTCAGCGTGAAGCTGTCGAGGCAACGCACAATGGTCACCGCTCCGATCTCGACATTCGCATCGGCGGCGACGAAAGTGTGTGGGACATCCACAGTGCCAGTCGCCTCAAGAAGGTCGGCGGCGTCAGAGCGATCAATGTCCGCCCGGCCAGAGCGGGAGGGATCCTTGCAGCAATGGACCTGGTCGAACGAGCCATCCTGGATGACCCCGACACGCTCATCTTCGTATCTCGTATGAACGGTTGCAGTCGACTGACCAGGGTGGCCTTGGAAAGCCTCGCCCTTGCACTCCCGAAGATCGATGGAGCAGTTGTCGGCTCGGTCGTCGAATCCGACCTCGATATGAGCCGCCTGAAACCAGACGATCGGACCATAGGCGAACTGGTCGCCCCGGATGGGGACGCTTCTGCCCCTGCATCGTCCGGTGCGCTCAGACATGTCCGGACTCGTCGTGCGACGGGCCACGGAGCGGAGCTGATCCTAGCCGGCCTGATCTCCGAAGTTGAGAATGCCTCGATCTTTCCGGAAGCACCGACGCCGAAATACAAGGGGATTCCGGTCACCAGGTACAACGACGTCGACGACCTGCACCCGCTCGGCCCCAACGGCTCGAAAGGACATCTGCTCGAGCGAGAAGCATTAGCGCTCGGCCTCGATACCACCCGCTATTCGAAAGGTGCATTCACCACCACGGATGGCGAGCATGAGCCGGTCCCCTTCAAATGGAGTCGGAACCCTCTTTCAAGCGCGGCATCCTTGGCATTGTGCACACATAAGGAAGCGACACGCATGCAGCTTCAACAGGCTGGTGTTCCCGTGCCACAAGGCCGGACGTTTGCCCGCGGAGACTATGTAACAGCCAGGGAGTTCGCCAAGCGAATCGGGTATCCCGTTGTCGTCAAACCGTCCATGGGCGTTCGTGGCATCGGTGTGGTCGCTGGTATCCAAGACGAAAGTCAACTGGATGCTGCCTTCGAGCTGATGTCGGGCTCCAAACTCGGCCACCAGGACTTCATCGTCGAAAAGCACGTGAACGGTTCCGACTACCGCATCGTCGTCATCGGTGACGAAGTCATCGCAGCGATCCAGCGGGAGCCGTCTTCGGTCTTCGGCGACGGACGCTCCACAATCGGAGAACTGCTGGTCAACAAGAACGTGGCGCGCCGTCGCAATCCCCACCTCTGGGCCCGCCCCGCGAAATATGATGACGCGGCGCGCCATGAACTCCGCAAGGCCGGTCGAACCTTGGACACTGTGTTGGCAGAGGGCGAACAGCAGCTCCTCGCCAATACATGCAGCCTGTCTCAGGGCGGCGACTCCATCGACGTCCTCGACGAAATGCATCCTTCGATCAAGGAAGCGTCCGTTGCCGCGGTGAAAGCGATGCCTGGGCTCTTCTTCTGCGGAGTCGATTTTCTGCTCGAAGATCATACGAAACCCTTGGACGAACAGGACGCCGGCATCTGCGAGCTCAATGCGCACGCGGCCATCGGCAATTGCGAGTACCCGATGTTCGGCAGTGGGCGCCCGGTCGCGAAGACCATGATGAAGGCGACTGTCGAGCACTTCGGGTTCAAAGCCCATGTCGAGCGCGCAGAGCGGTTGGCCATTCACCTCACGATACGGGGCCGGGTCACGGGGGTAGGGTACCGAAAGTGGCTCAGGCGTCGCGCAGGTGTTTCCGGCATCAGCGGCTGGGTGCGCAACATCGACAAACGCACCGTGGAAGCCGTGATCGTCGGAGACACAGACCCGGTCACCGCTGTAGCAGCGGCAACGATTCTCGGCCCGAGGCACGCTGTCCCCACATCGTATGAGGCACGACAGATCCCGATACCAGAGGGCTTCAACGGTTTCGAAATCCGTGATGACGCACCCCAAGGAACTCCAGTGGAGGCCATCGATGCAAGCTGAAACTACGAACTGCCGGTCTGAGCAGAGCGGTAGTTCGCCGACCATCAATCGAATCCGGCTCGCCAAGGGGATCCGCGACGGCTACGAGGTCCACCGAGCCGCGCTCGAACGCGGTCTCGACGTGAGACTCCTGCCTCGACAGGTGATGCAGGTGAACATTCCCGGCGACGTCGCCACAGTCGAGGGACTCGCTCATGGCATTCCTCAACAGACCTCTCTTGCGGGAGCGACTTACGCACAGGATCTGCGTATGCGACGAGCGATGCTCCTCAAGGCCGGGTTCTCTGTCCCTCGCGGAGCGACCTTCTCGGTAGGCCGAAGTCGGGTGCTCGGTCGAAAGTTCGCCGAACGGATCGGATTCCCCGTGGTGATCAAGCCAGCAGTCGGCGACAACACCATCGAGGTTCAGACCGGGATCACGAACAAACGCCAATTCAGACTGGCCGTTGAGTACCTATTCACTCCACCAAGTCAGCGCCCGGAATTCACTCGCTCCGCCTATGCGCTCACCGAGTTGCGGGAACCTGGCAAAATCAACGGTAAACTTGTTGCCCCACCCGGCTACAGGTTCCTTGTCGAAAAACAGGAACAGGGCGACTATCTGCGTTTTCTCGTGATCGATGGCGAGGTCCGCAATGTCCTCTACTGTCCCGACGGCCCGTGGAAGACGCGCGCTCATCGCATGGACGATGTCACCGAGGCAGTGCACCCCAGCCTGACCGCGATCGCCGCTGATGCTGCGAAAGTGGTCCCTGGGCTCACTGTAGTGGCACTCGATATGGTTGTCCCTGACTACGAGGGAGACACCGAAATCTCAGAAGCCAAGATCGTCGAGTTGTCAGAACGCCCTTGGCTGTCAGTGCAGCTGAAAAAGAGCCCTGAGCTGGCCTCCCGAATGGCCGATCTGATCCTCGAAAGCGCTCTGCCTCAAGTTGCCGAGTTCCAACCGCAGCGCCTGGTCGACATCGACGTGCTCATTGGTGGTGCCGTTGACCCCGTCGCCCTGCTCGACGTCGTCGCAGAACAATTCGTCGAGCTGGGAATCGAGGGAGATCTCCATGAAAGCGACCACACCTTGGGACAGATTCGAGGGCGAGTGAAGGGAGACCCCGCGAATATCGCGTGGGTCTTCGAACGCCTGCTTGACAAGGGAATCAAAAAACAACGCGCCATGCTCATCGAGCAGAAGGCCCTGTGACAGGGTCGCTTCTCACCACCATCCACACACAGCCCCCGATGAGGCCGGTCCAACGCAGAGCCGCCGGTGCAGGAAAGAACCGATCCCTATGAACACCTTGACGATCAGCCGTATCAACACCATCGACTACGGAATGCCGTTGAAGCGGCCCTATCGCAGTGCCCGCGGAGTCCTCGACGAGGCGAGAAATTTCTTGATCAGGATCTACAGCGAAGGCGCCGGACACGAACTCTTCGGTACTGGCGAGGCGCAGCCTTTCGCCGAGACCGACGTCGAATCTGCGTGGAGTGACTTCCAGCAAGTCGCACGTTCGTTCGTCGGTCGGACGATCAGCATGGATTCCCCCGCCACCGCTCGCGAGTCGATCCACGACATCGTGCAGGACCTGCACGGTCACGGAAACCGAACGGAAGCAACAGCGAACCGCCCACCGCTGAGTGACGAGGCCGTGGTTTCCTTCGAGATGGCCCTACTTGATCTCGCAGCGCAGGCGCTCGACATGAGCTTATCCGAGTTCCTGGGGCACCAGCGAGACGCGGCAGAGGTCACGGCGTCAACTCTCTCCGCTGATAACACTCCAGCCCAGCTCCGCACGAAGGTCCAACGTAGGGAACGTTTCTCGATGGTCCGGATCAGGGGTCTCGCCGACGTTGACAAGGATGTCGACCTACTCTCGATTCTCCATGAGGCATGTCTGTCGGTCGGCTCCGAGAAACCCCTTTGGATCGATCTGGACGAAGGCCTCGATCCCGCTCTTGCGGAGAGACTGGTCGACCGCGTCGCCGAGCAGATGGCTGCTGGCAGGGCACCGAAATCGGTCACGATCGAGCAGCCACTGCCCGCAGAGCAGAGAGCTGAGCTCTGTGCCCTCCAGAGGCACGCCACCGCCGCAGTCGCTCGCGTAGGCACCGGCGAGATCAGAATCATGGCTGACGAGAGTCTTTGCAGCACTGACGACCTTGCCGCTCTCATCGGAAACGACGGGTGCCGCGCAATAAATATCAACCCTGCAAGGACCGGCGGAATGCTGGCATGCCTCGACATTGCCAAGCGTGCTTTGGAGACGGTCCCTGACATATTGATCGGCCTCGGTGGCTCGTTCGGCACCAGTGATATCACAACTTGGGCTCTTGTTCACCTCGCGAAAGCGATGCCCGCGCTGGAATATTTCACTGCCGTTCCCCCAGGAAATGTCCAGCAACGAATCTCACGCCCGTTAGCGAGGCTCGAATCAGGGGACAGGGCGATCCACAGAGAACACCTGCGCTCCGGCCTGGGTGCCGTACTCGACCTCACTGCTCTCACCCCCTTTATTCGGCGCCAGCAGTGGTTCTCACGAGCGGATCTCCCTGAGGGGACCGTGATCAGCACCAGTGCAGTTTCGGGAATGGAGGAATCACTCGGCAACCTCGCCGAGTCGGCCCACAGACATGTGCAGTCCCGCCTCAATTTTCAAGCGGCGATCCACAACCACATGGAGTCCGCTCAGTGGGCGCGTGAGAGCGCCGAACTTCGCACCGCGACCCAGGAGATCGTCGACACAGTCAGTCCGCTCGAAATACCGTCGATGGCCCAGCGGCGAATGGAACGCTACGGCATCACGATAGGCAATGCCCTTTCATTCCGGGCGAAGACAGCCGAATCTGCCGAAGCCAATCGCCTGGGAGTGCAAGACTCTGCGTGGAGGCTGTCCGATCGCGATGTCTCCACGCGTTTCGCTGAAAACCTGGATCTTCCATGCTCAAACGCGAAAGCGCATTTGCAGAGGATCTCGGAAATCGACGAAACCTATCCCTGTGTGATCAAATCGACCCGTTCCAGCGGAGCCCGTGGGTGCTACCTCGTATTCGACCATGATCGCATCATCCACACCCAGGACGGGACTCAGCTTTCTTCGTGGAGCGAAATGGTCGCTCACGCAGGCGGACTGATGGACCCGAACTCCCCGATCAGCACTCTGCACGATGAGTGGATCGTCGAGGAGCTGGTAGTCAACAACGGCCGGCCCGCTCATGAGGTGAAGTTCTTCACCTTCTATGGTGAGGTTCCTTTGGCCCTGGAGGTCAAGCGGGACGACGAGCTCGTCTACCGCTTCTTCGACCCCAACGACAATGCGCAGATCGCCGGATCCGCACCTGAATGGTTCGACAGTCCCGGAGTCTCTGGCGAGGAACTCGACCTCATCAAGAGGATCAGCCTCAGCATTCCCTGCCCTTTCGTCCGCGTCAATACACTGCGAAGCGATGACGGACTGATCATCGATGAATTCTCACCCCGTGCGGTCGGATACGACGAAGTCGACGACGTCTGGGATCAGAAATTGGGCGAATCCTGGGTCAAGGCCGAACGTCGTCTGCTCGACGATCTCTTGGAGGGAAAGGAGTTCTCGACCTTCGGCGACTCCTTGAAGCCGGCCGAGCTGACTCCCTCGAGCGAGAAAGGTGCAGGCATCGATTCGACGTCTGCACATTCGCGCGACAATGAACCGAGTGCCGGGCCCGAGAGCCTCCTGCCCCAGGCACCGCCCACATTTTCCGATATCAGGGAAGTGCTCGGCGGCGAGTGGTACGGCCCTTACGCACGGGAGACTCCGGTCAGCGACGCTACCTTCCGTCTGCGTCGTGTCCACGAAGGGTCACTCATCTTCCTCACTGACGAAACCTGGGGCTCGAAACGCCAGAAGCGCAGCGGTCAATTCCGGTATACGCCTCGTCAAGCGGCTGAAAGGGCAGCGGCCAAGGGCGCGGTATTGGCAGTTTCGTCAACACCACTCGAAGAATCGCCGATTCCGGTGCTGGTGGTCAAGAACAGCCGCAGAGCAATGTTCAAACTCGCTCAATGGGTCCGAACCGAATACGCGCAACCGGTCATAGGGATCACCGGAACGGTCGGGAAGAGCACCACCACAAGCCTTCTCAGCTCACTGTTGGGTCGCGATCGGAAGGTCCATCACACTCCCGGGAACTGGAACACCGTCGACGGTGTGTCCGATACGCTCTTCGGTCTGATGGCCCAGCCCGATATTGCCGTCATCGAGGCCGCACTGTCCGGTTTCGTGGTCGTTCCGCAGTTCTCATCGGAGAAGCTCATACAGCCGACCGTCACAGTGATCACCGCAATCGGCGAGGCACACCGCAATATGGCGCCGACCGTGCGCGATACTGCAGAGATCAAGGGAAAACTCGTTTCAGGCATCTCCCCTGGTGGCTCGGTGGTGCTCAACGCCGACACTCCCTATCTCGACCTGCTGACGGATCTCGCCAAGGGAGCTGGAGCGAAACGAATCCTGACGTTCGGCAGAACCGCCGGTGCCGACCTACAGTTGATCAACTGGGACTTCACTGCCACGGGAATGACGATCCGGGCCGAGGTCTTCGGTGAAGAAGTCAGCTACACCATGTCATCAGCGGGCGAGGGGCTTGCCATCAACAGCCTGTCGTCCTTCGCCGCCGCCAGTCTCCTCGGGCTGAGCAACGATGAGATCCTTTCGGGCATCAGCGCGTATGAACCGATCGACCACGTCTCGAATCTCCACGAGGTCGACCTCCCAGGAGGCGGCAATTGCGTCATCATCGACGACTCAACCAACGCAACCATCATGTCGATGAAGGCAGCCTTCGAGCTTCTCGCCCAGGTCAAGAGGTCAAGAGGTGGTCGCACTATCGCGGCATTGGGACAAGTCAACTATCTCGGCGATGCAGCCGAGAACCTGCACGCGACGCTTGCAGAGCCGCTGAAGGAATCAGGTGTCGAGTACGTACTCACCATGGGCACCGGAATGGACAGACTGCGTGAGGAGCTCGGCGATGAACTCTGCGGTCCCCACGCAGACAGTCCCGAAGAGATGGTTGCCCTGGTCCGCCGAGAACTTCGACCCTCCGACATCCTCCTACTCAAAGGCTCCAATATGGGGACCGGATTTCGAGACGTCGCCAAATCTCTGCTGAGTGGAGGAAAGTAGTCGAGAGAGCTGCCGCGTTCGTATCTCAATAAGCCCGTCGACAACAGTTCAGGTATCATCACTGCAATGAATCGCGCCGATCTCCATGGAACGCTGCTTCGGGAGCTCGAGGACCCGTTCAACGGCAGAACAGCGGCCAGCATCATCGACCTGGCCGACGGTTCTGAAATCCTCGGGTACAACGAACACAGCCAACGTCTCCTGGCATCGGTGACCAAGATCTTCTCCGTGGGCGCCATATTGGAAAGTCTCGGACCGTCGGCAACTGTCGTCACCGAGATCATGGCTGATACCGAGCCCGACGACCACGGCATCGTCGACGGGGATCTCTACATCGTCGGTCACGGCGATCCTACGATCGCTTCGTCGGAATTCATTGACTCGACGTTCCACGGAAGAGGTACACCGTTCGAACGGTTCGTCAACGTTGCCCTCGATGCAGGCGTACGCAGAATCAATGGCGGAGTCGTCGGCGATGGAACATTCTTTTCCGCGACGACGGATACGAACATCGGACGCTCTGCACTATCCGTCGAACACTCTCGCAGCGCTCATCCCGCATACGCCGCAGCCCAGCATCTGCGCGAATCATTCGTCAACGCCGGCATCGAGATCGCCGGCCCGGCCCGAGAAGGCTCAGCCGATCCCGAGCGCGCGATCTCGATCGGAAAAGTGGACTCACCGCCGATGATTGACATGCTCACTACGGCCGGACATGACAGCGACAACAGAGTCATGGAAGCTCTGACCACGGTCGCAGCGTTGCAGACAGGAGATTCTTCATCACCGCGCGGAGGGTCGGCTGAGTTCATCACTCAGCACGCCGAACGATTCGGGGCCGCTATCGAAGTGGTCAATGCGTCTGGTCTCGGTCCTGCCAATTTCGCCTCACCCGCAGATGTCACTCGCTACCTGGCTTCGGTCACTGAATCGGACTTCCTGACGGATCTCGTACGGGCTCTGCCGCGTGCAGGCCACGAGGGCACACTCCGCAGCCGAATGCGCAATACTGTCGCCTCTCAGTCGGTGCGGGCAAAGACAGGGACCCTCACCAAGGCGAGAAGGCCGATTCTCGATGCCCTGGCGGGCTACGTCTTCGGGGCTCACCGATCTGTCGGCTTCTCCATCGTGTACGAGGAACCAGAAGCACGATACGCGTCGAAGTCGAGCATCGACCGAGTGACAGAATCGCTCGCTCACTTCTGTCGGTGACATCACCGTTCTGCTGTGCGCAGAGCGCCGTCGACGACCAGCCTGAGCAGAGTGTCCATCGATCCAGCTATGACTCGGCTCGACGTAGAGATCACCGGATTGAGTGTCACGCCCTCGACCATGGCGTCGAGTCGACGCTTCGGTCCATCGCTCTTGTCCTGGTAGACGATCTCGACTACTCCCCATCTCAATTGAGGCACCGCTCGCAACGCACGAACGGCCAGCTTCGTGACCTTGTTCAAGACCTCCGCGTCACCTTCGTGCTGCGTGGCCGGCACGATGACCGCCAAGGCTGCATCAGGAGAGGCGACCACGCTGAACCGAAGCCCAGGACGATGACTCTGCGCATACCAGACACGACGTTTCCTGAAAAGATCAGCCGGAATATCATCATGTGGTCTGATGAACTGAGTCACTCCACGGTCGAGGCCCTTCTTCATCGGCAGGAGCTCCACAGAACCACCGACTTTCGCTCTGAACGCACTCAGCTGTTCGTCGTTGGTGATCCTCCGTCCGTACGGCCTTGGCAGCGAACATTTCTGCATGATCCGGCGTAGTGCAGCGGGCCGCCGAATCGGGTGGATCGCCCGCGCCACGTCGGAGCCTGACAGCACCCGGCTGAACCACAACGTGGGCCCACCCGGCTGCTCCGCTGTCCAGATGAGATCCGTCAGGTCGGCGATGCGAAAACCATGCAGTTCCAGGTTGATGACGAGCAGCTCCTGCAGCGACAACGTGTTCGGCGCGAGGGCGTCCAACGTGGAGGCGATCGTGTAGGAATGTTCGAGTGGAGGGAGCGCAGTCGGCTCTGCGGAGGACTCAGGCACCGAGTTCCCGACAATCTCCTGCCAGAGCCGAGTCCCGAGGTCGCGGGAGGTTCCGTATACAGGGAAGGTCGAACCATTGATCGATGCATCGGCATTGATCTCGAGGACGTAAGGGGTGCCAGTCCCTTCTTCGACAAGGATGTCGACCCCGCCCCATGTCATTCCGGGTATGGAACGCACTGCGCTCACCGCGGTATCCTTGAGGTCGGAATCAGCACTGTCGAGACACTCTTCCGAATCCCCTCCGCTCGTTATCCCGTTGACTTCGCGTACTGCGACGACTTCACCGGCCGAAGGCACAGAGTCCCATGCGTGTCCCTGACGCAGGAGCGTGCCTTCGGCCACTTCGTCCATGCTGATCGGGAACCCGGCAGTGGTGGGGTTGTGCCTGCGCATTTCGTTCTTGTGCTCGATGAGCTCCTGCACAGTCGAACGGCCGTTTCCCGTCACGGTCGGGATGATCCTCCGAAACAGACCGACACATTCGCTCTCAGTGGCATGTGCGCGATATTCGGAGGCGCCCACTATATATTGTTCGACCAGCACATGCGATCCCCTGTTGAGCGCCCGCAGATAACCAGCCCGAATCTCGTCAGGCGCACTGATATTGACCGTGACACCTCGGCCCATAGCTCCGTTGACGGGCTTGATGACAACCGGACAGCCGATCTCCTGCTGAGCCCGAATAGCGTCCTCTGCCGATGTGACCCTGCGCCCGGCAGGAACCGACGTGCCCTCTGCCTGCATCAGCTTCTTCGCCAGTTCTTTGTCGGCGACGATTCCCGTAGCCACGGGTGATTCCGGCCCGTAGTGGCCGTTGATGGGAATACGCCGGTCACCGAGTTCAGCCCAGACCTCACGAGTCGACAGCCATTCCAATTGGGCACCCTGCTTGGCGGCAGCTCGAGAAATGCTCAGTGCACCGAGGCTGCGGTTGTGCTCGAAATGCTGCCGAAACAAGTCGAGAGACTCGTCGTCATCGTATGCATTAGGTTCTGCGAAGTCACACATGAAGGTTCGGGTTCTCTGCTCTCGTCACTCAATCAGGCACCCCTGCGGCACCATGCATCTGCAAGCCCACCATTGACACTGGCCCGGTGAACGGCATCGATAGCTGAGCAGAGTTTATCGTACGAACCATCTCTTCGACCGGGCTGCCCCATCTGCGTCGGCCGGAGGCCAACAGGATGGACTCCAGACGACTTCCGGTATCATTTCACGGGCAGCGAGGGACGTCTCCGGAAGGTAACCAATTGAAGACCCAATCAGGCTCCACCACCCCCCTCATCGGAATCCTCGGAGGCATGGGGCCCGCCGCCACGGTCGACTTCTATTCCAAACTGATAGAAGCGACCCCAGCTTCTGGGGACCAGGGGCACCTGCGAGTGATGATCTGGGCTGATCCGACCATTCCGGACAGATCAGCTGCCATCGCCGGTGACGGAGAGGACCCCACACCCAAACTTGTCGCCGGCGCACAGCAATTGGCTGATGCCGGAGCCGAGTTCTACATCGTGACATGCAACGGCGCCCATGCCTTTCTGCCGAAGGTGCGCGAGCATGTCGACCTGGACTACCTGAGCATCATTGACGTGACAGCCGCGCATGTCAGTGCGTTGCCCTACGTCAAGAAGGCAGGTTTGCTGGCCACGGATGCCACGTTGACTGCGGGCCTGTATCAGGACGCGCTTCTCGCTGAGGATGTCGCCCCGGTCGTGCCCTCGGACGAAGACCAGCACGTGGTGATGGAAACCATCTACGCCGTCAAGGCGAAAGCCCTGCGCCCCGAACTCACCCAGGCGCTTGGAAAGGTCACCGAGAGACTGTGCGAACAGGGCGCCGACGTCATCGTTTCTGCCTGCACTGAAATTCCACTCGCATTGACTGCGGAGGAAAGCCCGCGTCCGCTCATCGACCCTGCATTGCTGCTGGCGAACGAAGTCGTCAATGAAGCGGCAGCGCGTGCCCGCTGAGTGACCAGTGCAGCGAACTGCTGACCGCTGATCCGGGGCACGGGGCGGCCTTTCCTGGTTCGCGCCGGGATATGGGAAACTGAAACCACCGGCACAATCGGACGGTCAGCAGAGAGAATAGGGACCAAGTGCACAGAGCAGCGATCGCAGGCGGCACGATCGTCGAAACCCGCGAGTCCCCCAGCCCGGACGTCATCGTCGAATTGGCGCAGAAGCTCACTGCCGCAGATTCGCCTCACTCGGAACGGCTGCTCATTCTCGGCGGAGTATCGAAGGCTCTGCGCAACGACTATGAAGCCATAGCAAGAAGAATCGCAGCCACATCCCCAAGCTGGTCACATGTCATAGTGTTCGGGCCGAACGCCAAAGCGTTCGCCAAACTCACGTCGAAATGCGGGGTGACCATCACCCCTGTCGTCGGCAGGTACGCCTTACGTGATCTGATCGTCAAACACTGGGAATCGTCCGACTCACCAGCGCTCGCAGTGGCAAGCTCTCGCGGCCCCAATCTTGCGTGGGCGATCGACGATGCCTTGGGCACTGCGCTCTCGATGAAGTCGGCCGGAGTGTCGATGCGATCGACACGAGTGGAGAGTTCACGAACGAAATTCGACCTCATATCCGGTGTGGGCGCGGTCGCAGTCGGTCCGGGCAGTCAGACTCGCGAACTCGTTCTGCCGAGCACTGTGGCAGGGATGGGGCTGCTGGCCATACGTCAGGGTGCGTACAGCGGCCACTCGCTGACGACGCTGATGGTTCCGGCCCCTCTGCGGACCGTTGGAGCTTCAGCTTTTCGTGACTGCGAATCCCTGGCAAGGATCGTCCTTCCGTCATCTCTCGTGCTCATCAGCGGACGGGCATTTCAGAACGCCAAAGCACTGATGAGCGTCGACATACCGGACTCAGTCACGACCATCGGACAACGAGCCTTTGCAGGGTGCACGTCTCTGAGAAGAGTCACACTGCCGAGCGGCCGAGTCTCGATCGCCAAGGATGCATTCGACGGCTGTCATCCCGAGCTTCGCTTCGCCGCGGTCTCGGGTTCGCATGCCGAGAGATGGGCGAGGCAACGGAACATCCCGTTGAACACCCGCCCTCCTCACGGAAATCGATCGCCGCTGGGCGTCTATCCCCACGACACCCGACGGATCAAACATCAAGGAGTGGAATACCGACTGCTTCCGGGCGGAATGCTCGAAGCCTGGAATTCGGCATCCGGATTGAACGGTTCCGTACTGCTCCCCGCTGAGGTTGAGGGCTACCCGGTCCGAGGAATAGGTGTCGGATTCATCGGTCCCGACTCTGGGATCAAGGAACTCGAACTTCCTCCGTCGGTCTCGTGGATATCATCCCATGCGTTCTCCCCAGAATCACAGCTCTCTCGGGTTCGCTCTTCGGGTCCCCTCCAAGCCCGGGGCGAAGGAGAGGCGGTGGAACGGCTCGTCCGGATCAACATCGATCGCGCCCGCGACGTGGATTCGATACGTCTGACCATGCGCATGGTCTGCAGCCTGCTCCGACTCGAGCTCCCCGCTTCCTTCGAATACATGGCCGATGAACCCCTGATGATGCTCAGTGCATCGATGCTCACCTCCGGAAAGGGCGGATTGCACTTCTCCAGGGCTCGCGCCCTCACGCCCAAGACTGTGGACCGGCTCCTGACTCGTGGAGTTCGCGCATTCGTGTCCACCGGTCCGTTCCGGTCCGGTGATGGTTCGCCGACTCCCTACCTCTATCACCCGGACCCCAAACAGGCGTTCGAGCAGCTCAGCGCATGGTTCGCTACGCAATACGACGTCACGACCATCGCTGTGACGGGAAGCGTCGGCAAAACCAGCACGAAGGAGATGCTCCAACGGGTCAGTTCAACGTCGCGTGCCACGCTCTACAGCGCGAAGAATCAGAACGGGATCATCCAGGTCGGCAGGTATGTTCAAAAGCTCACCGACAAGACCGAAATCTATATACAGGAGACAGGTGCGGGAGCGCCTCGATTGGTTGAGCGTGGGGCTCAGATCCTCCGCCCGGATGCCTTCATCATCACAAATATCGGACTGAACCATATCGCCAGGTATGGAGGCAGCAAAGAACGCGTACTTGCCGACAAACTCAGCCTCGACGCCTACATGCCCGACGCAGGCGTCGCCTTCGTCAACTACGATGACCCGAGGCTGCGAACGGTCCAGCTGCGACATCAGATTGTTTCCTACGGGGTCGATTCCCGAGACGTGGACTATTGGGCCGAAGACATCGTCGAACAGAACGGACGCCTCGAATTCACCATCGTCGAAGCATGCTCCGGATCCCGCAGCGATGCTGTCGTCCACTCATTCGGACGGCACAATGTGAGCAATGCCGTCGTCGCCTTCGCAGTGGGGCGTTGGCTTCGGATCCCTCGCGAGAGAATCCTCGAAGGCATCGCCGGTTACAGGGGCGAGGGCCTGAGGCAGAATCTCACCGAGATCGACGGTCGGCGAGTGCTCGTCGACTGCTACAACGCTTCCGAAGTCGCGATCAGCACCACTGCCGACGCCCTCCAGACGCTGTCTGTGGACGGACATGGTCGACGGATCTATGTCGTGGCCGATATCGACGACAAGCTCGGTGATATCACCGAAGAGGTGCATCGACGTGTGGGTCGCGAACTCGCCACCCGAACCGGCATCGACCGCTTCTACCTCTTCGGCCCGCACGCAGCGTGGATTGCCGAAGAGCTTCGGTCACAGGGCCGGGATGCCGTCGACACCGTCGACCGTGATGATCTGCATGAAGCATTGAAGATCGATCTCACTGAACACGACGTGGTGGCGTTCAAAGGCGGGCAGCAGATGGCCCTGTCGATAACGATCGACCGGTTGTTCGGCACCGCTTTCGTCCTTTCTGATGGGGACGTGCTCGAGAAGCGAGGCACCGACATCATCGACGACGATGTGCAATACAGATCGATCGACGAGTACGGTGTGGAATTGCGCAGACTCAGACAGAAAGACGAGATCGCCACGCTTGAAGTCGCCCGAGCGATGAATGGCAGCCCAGTGCTCATGATCGGGAAGTCTGCGTGCGCCCGCACCCGGATTGAGACAGTGAGCATTCCCGAACCGGTGACGACGATCGCACAGGCAGCATTCTTCCAGGCGACGGCTCTGAGCAGAGTCGATCTTCCATCGACATTGCTCACCATCGGTGCCAGCGCATTCAACGGTTGCTCGGCGATGCGAGAACTCGTGATCCCGGAGGGTGTCACCACCATCGGACATCGCGCCTTCTATCGGTGCACGAATCTCCAACGCCTGGTTCTTCCGACGACACTTCGCACGATCGACCCTGAGATTCTCCTGCACTGTGGTGCAGTCACTGTCGAGTGTCCTGAAGGATCATTTGCGGAGCAGCTGATCCGGCAAGAGTATCCGAACGTGAAGATGGTTGCTGTCTGAGGCCCGTTCCGCATCACTCAGAGTCGCCGAGAGCGCTCACCACCGTGTGCAGGCCTGTTCCGTTGGAGCTTTTGAGCAAAATCGCGTCTTTGGCTCTGATGCTGGATCTGAGCTCGGCCGTGAGGGCGTCGAGATCCGTCCAATGGCGCGCCTCGAACTCTCTGTCGACCAGCGCTTCTCTCACCTTCTGCATATGCTCACCAACGAGATGGACCTGATCGAACCGCGCCGCGGCGAGGAGATCGACGAGGGACAGGTGAATCGCCTCTGCTTCCGAGCCCAATTCGAGTATATCACCCAACACCACGATCCTGCGGCCGGACCCGTTCACCTGCATTGCCCGGAAGGTCTCGATCGCGGCACGCATCGAGGCAGGATTGGCGTTGTAGGATTCGTCGATCATCGTCACAGTGCCACCTTCAACGCTGAACTCAATCGGCCTTCCCCGCCCGCTGAGCGCTTCGAACGAAGCCAGCGAGGCAACTGCTCGACGCCATTCCCTGAAACCGTGAGCGCGCAAGGTCGCGATGACTGCCAAACTGTTGAGCGCCATGTGTCTGCCTCGTGCTCCAACAGTGTAAGAGACGAGTTCATCACCGACCTCAGCCGTCACCGCCCCCGTAGAAATGTCGTAATCTCGCAGTCGGATCGTCGCCTCAGGCGACTCGCCGTACGTCACCAGCTGGCGTCCGGCGCGGACGGCGCGGCGAACCAGTGCCGATGAGTGCTGCGTGTCTATATTGATGATCGCGGTGCCCGCGGGCGGCGGACTGTGGAAGATGTCGGATTTGATATCGGCAACTGTCTCTGTGTCTTTGAGATAGTCAAGATGAGCTTCGGAGATCGAGGTCACAATGCTGACATCTGCGGATACGACGAAACCATTGCGACGGAAACGGTGAAACGCCGAGCCGGCGACCTCGAGAACCGAATTCGGGTATCGATGGTTGACGGACATATGACCGAGGATCGAGGCCTCGATGTTCTGTGTGCTTCCCGGCGAATAGATCTCCTCGCTCGGCACCAGCGCTTTGAGGGAGTGTGTGATCATCGATTTTGTCGTCGACTTGCCAGCAGATCCAGTCACCGCAGTGATCCGTCCCGCTCGATCGCTGTGCCGAATGGCCGCAACTGCAGTGAACGCGAAGTCCGTGGTGTCCTCGACGAAGAATACGTTGCACCCCTCGATCGCCGGGTTGTCGACGAATTCTCGCGGCAGCACAAAACCGGCCGCGCCATTCTTACGAGCCGATGCAATATGGTCCGCAAACGACATTTCAGGCGAGAAGTATTTCCTCACCACCTTCTTCGATCCCCAACTGTCTGTGAGCATCACGCAGAACCTGCCGTTGACCCGACCGCCGCTGAACCGGACCGTGAGGCCCCCGAAGTCGATGTCCCGATCCCCGCGGTAGTCCCCCGCGGAGTCGTCTGGCAGAAGTGAGATCAGTTCGGAGATATTCAAGGAAGAACCTCTTGTCGGGCTTTGACACTGGTCGTCGGGTCATCGATGCACTGTGATGCAGCTGCTGATAAGCCACCGTGCAGTCTACCGGTTCACCCTGGATTCAGCGTCTCATGCCCGTCGAATCAAGCAGCACGACCTTCCTCAGGACTCGCCGAAGGGAAACGCGACCGACTCGACCACACGGTCGGCCAACTGGGACAGGCTCTGCCCCTTCTTCGGCAAGACAGTGTCATAGGCGTGGATGCTGTAGACACCCGCAGCTGCGTCGGAAAGCCGCTGCGCCAACGGCCAATTGATGCCGCTTGCACGACGAGTGAATCCGAAGCGGCGAGCGGTCTCACGCTTGAGCATCATCGTCCCGAGCGCCGGCAGCTCGCCGAAGCTGCGTTGCGTCCCGGGTGCTCGGGGCACCACCTCGTCCTTCGCCTCATCGTAGACATGCCAGCTGGCTTTGCCGACGAGCGCGGCACCCGAATGCAACGCAGCCTGAACGAGGTCAGTGATGTGGTGGGACCCGTAGAGCGCGTTCTCCTCGATGACCGTCACCAGCTGCCCATGTGCCCGGAGAATCCCGAGGTTGAGGCGATCGGCCAACGTCCCGCCGGGCTGTGAGACCTCGACGCGCACCGGAATGTCCCACGTCGTCAGAGCCTCGCGGGCCGCGGACTCGTACAGCGGGTCGATCGTGAGAATGACATCGAGGTGCGGATACTGCTGACGTCGCAGGTTTGTGAGAGTGACGTCGAGTTTCTCCGCCTTGCGGGAGACGATGATCGCCGTCACCGTCGGCGCAGGCTCGACCGTGAAACCCAGCCACTCCGCTACGGCATCCGCCTGAGCCTTCGGGGAATTCTCGGCGATGGTCTGTCGACGACGGGTGACGGCTTCCGGGGTCAGTGCGCCGGACTCGCCTGTCCCGTCGAACAGCGCCTGACGCGGATCGATCATGGGTTTGAGGAGAAGCGCGCGTTCGCTTCCCACCTGAGCGGCAACAGTGCGGTGCATCGAGGGATCGGTGGTCACGATATGACTGACGACTCCCGCCGCTCGGTACTCCAGATCCGTCATCTCACTGACCCGGAGAACAGTGGGTATTCCCGTGCCCTCACAGGCGATGAGGATATCCAACGCATCTGCTTCAAGCGCCGGACCGTCTTCGGCGCCCAGAACCGCCGGCTCGACGACGACGAGATCGAGACCATGCTTGATCTCCGCCTCGACGTCGGTGCCCTCCAGCACGACATGGGTGCCGACCCCGTCGAGGATCCACTCCTGACCGCGGGGCTGCGCCTCGCCCAGGTGGCCGATACGCAGATACGGGTAGGGTGTCTCCAGGTCGCTCAGCTCGTTCATCGTCCCTCCGACCCGAACGGCAGCTGCGCCGAGGTGAGGCTGGCGCCAACGTCCTCGAGCCAGAGCGTGAGCATCGCCAGGCCCCGCAGCAGATGCTGCGGCTTCGTCTTCGCCAGCTGCTTCTGCCAGTGACCGATATCAGCCCGACGCATCTCATCGGAGAGGATCTCAGCCATCGGGCCGCCTTTGATCAGATCCCGGTACCACACCGCCGCCTCGCGGCTGGCGCCCCGCCGCACATGCTGGCGACGTTTGGACAGTTCCGCCGCCGTCTTCAGTCCCGTCAGCCGCGGATCGGCAGCCGCAAGGAGATCCGGATACCAAAGCCCGTCGGCCTTCGCCGAATGCTCGATGCGCAGTGCGGTCGTCACGACCGGCTCGGAGACAATCGGCATGAGCACCTGTCCTGCGCCACCGAGGACCTTCGTGGGTGCCAGACTGATTCCGGGCAACGTCCGAGTGAGATAGGCAGTCAGGGTGGCACCGTTGGGGTGGTCGGCATAAGCGGTCGCCACCGGTTCGAAATCAGCCCATGCACGCTCGCGCAGCTCGTCCCCCACGCCGGGGGCGAGAATCTCATCGGCGGCATCGAGATAGCGTGCCAGCCGAGTGAAGCGTGATTCGACGATCTGTGCGGCACCAGCTGCGGACTCCGCCAGCTCGAGATCGTCGGGAAAGCCTCCACCGAGGAACACTCCGCCGCCGAGCCCGTCGAGGATCGTCCCCGAAGCGGGCGCGAGTCGTCGGGCCACCGGCATGAGCCAGATATGGAACGACGCCATATATTCGACGGTCCGGGCATAGTCCACGACATCCTCGGCGAAAGCATCATTGCGGGCGGCCACGATATGCTGCCGGACCCCCAAGACCGTTGCGATCTTCGCTGCCACGAGTTCTTCCATGGAGGTGCCGATGTCCGACGACGTCGTCCACGCGGTGATGTCATCGATGCCCCGTCCGCTCGCGCTGCGTTCCCGCAGCACCATCGCAGTGAGCAGACGGGAGTCCCGACCGCCCGAGAGCATCGGGTTGACCGGACCGTCCAAGGACCGCAGCTGTTCTCCGATGAGGTCGATGATCTCACCGGTGAGTTCCTCGGGGCTCAGTCCGGGTTCCGGTTCGACCTGCGCCCACGACCAATCGCCTCGGCGCACTGCCCACCGGTCGCCGTCGTGGACGGCGGATTCTCCCGGCTGGAGCCTGCGGATCCCTTCGTAGGGGGTGCGTCCGGCCAGCGGAGCACCGAAGGCAAGGATCTCCGCCCATGCGTCCCAGTCCGGGGTCAGCAGACCATCTGAGGCGCCGACGATTTCCGACAGCGAACTGGAGGGGTCGGCAGCAGATCGGGCATTCACATCGAGGTAGATCGGCTCAGCTGCCGAACTCGTGGCACTGACGCTGCGCGGCGCGGTCTGCCCGCTCATCACCCGGATTCCTCCTTCTCAGCTCCGTCCTCATCGGCGAGGTCGACTCCGAGCTGATCTGCCCGGAGGCGGATCTCGTCCACGATCGACAGGTAGTCTTCGTCACGGTAATGGAACGGTTGGGAACCCCACCTGTGGTCGGGACCGATTCGGACCTCGCGGCTCTTACGCGAAATCACGAACGGCACTGCCTCACGCGCGAAGTCGAGGTAGCGGGAGTAGTCGGCATTCGCCTGGACGGCACGGTCGGCGAATTCCTCGGCCTCGGTGGGCCGGACCCCACGGAACTGCCGCACCACCTCGCCGACTCCGGCTCCCCGGGAGAGCCTGCGAGCGGCCTCCCTGCCGCCTCGCTGCAGTCGCCGCCAGCGCCTGCCCACCGCCGCCGAGACGGTGCCCTCCGGATGCGGGGAACCGGCCATCGCGCCGGCCCACTCGACGTCGAGCAGCACCGTTCGCTCCCAGATTCCGGCGTCCTCGAACGCTTTTGCCAGGGTCGTGAACCCTTCCTTCCACGCCGCGAAGTGCTCATCCGAACCGAACTCGACGAGGCGCGCACCGGCATTGCGCTTCGCCCTGGCACCGGCTCCGCAGAGTTCGACCTCGATCGAATTCGTCATCACGGTGCCATCGGGGAACAGCCAATATCCCCGGCGTTCGTCGACGAGGTCGAGGAGGACGAGATCGAGCTTCTTCGCGAGCCCGACCACACGGACGACCCCGTTGCCCTCGAGATCGCCGGTGACCATGCGGACCTGGAACGATGAGGTCAGATCGTCGAGATCGACGCCCTCGGTCCCATGCGGTGCACCGAGGCTGGCCATCGAATGCCGTGCCACATAAGCCTTCACGGTGGCCTCGGGGATGAACTCGCAGGTGTCCCTGCTCACGCAGGAACCGAAGATCGCGATGTTCATTGCTCGGTGCCTCGTGGCTGGGCGGTGGTGGACATGATGGCTCTGGTCTCCAGCTCGTCCATGCCGACAGATTCCTGCTCTGCCTGACGCTTCTTCTGCCGGTCCTCATAGCGCTGATCAGCGATCTTCCGCGCCCGCGACGCCAGTCGGCGACCGGTGAGGTCACCCGAGGCGGCCACTGCGGAGGCACGATCTTGAGGATCGGCAGCCCGAAGAATGACTTTGCGGTCTGTGGGTCGTAGGCGCAGGGGCGGTGGACTGTCGAAGGAACGGCCGACTGCTTCGGTGGCAGGCTTCGGCAGCGTCGGGAACTTCGCAAGGGTCCGCGGAGCCTCGAGCTTCTCGGGCCAGACCTGCGACTCAGCCGAGGCCAGAAGCGGCACAGGCGTCTCTTCGATAATGTCAGCTGTCTCCCGACGCTTGAGATGCCGAGCGCCTGAAGCCTGCTTCGAGGCCAGCTTTTTGGCTTTCTTTGACATCGGGCGAGCAGCGTGACGAGGAACCGGATTCTTGACAAGTTCCGGTTCGAGGATGTTGATCTCCTCTTTCACAGCGTTGCTGAGCACGTCGTGAAGGAGCTTGTCGGAGATGTCCTCTTTTCCCTTGGCGACGTTCCAGGCCCACCAGCGGTATTTCTCCGCGACCGCCTCGGCCGGGCCGTTCATGAGGATCTCCCCTTTGTGCATCCACACAGCGCGAGTGCACAGCTCCTGGATCACCTTGGCCGCATGGTTGACGAGCAGGACGGTGCCGGCCTCGGCGAGGAGCTCATCCATGGCACGTTCGCTGCGTTCGGCAAAGGTCGCGTCACCGGTCGACAGAGCTTCGTCGATGAGGAGAATCTTCGGTCGCGCGGCCAACGCGATGGCGAATCGCAGCCTCGCCCCCATGCCCGAAGAATAGGTCCCCATGGGGCGGTGGATGGCCGCTCCCAGGGCAGAGAGCTCGACAACATAGTCAAAGGCCTCCGCTGCCTCGTCCGGGGTCAGCCCCATCGCGAGGCATCCCAGCCGCACGTTCTCTCCGCCGGAGAGCGCCGGCTGCAGAGCGGCGCTGACGCCGAGCAGCAGCGGCTGGTAGCGGACGAGGATGCGTCCGCGGTCGGGCTGTTCGACACCGGCAATATTGCGCAGAAAAGTGGATTTGCCGGACCCGTTGGCTCCGACGATGCCGACCATCTCTCCTTCGTCGGCGACGAGGTTGACTCCGCGTAATGCGCGCACTGTCGTCGTGCCGCTCCGTCCCGTGACCATATTGGTCAGACGGTTGAGCCCTCTGGCCCGCTGGCTCGGGTCGTTGGTGTTGACGGTGTAGCGGACCTGGACGTGCTCGGCGACGATGTTGGGCGTCTGCGGCTCAAAGTCGGCCATAGCTCTCCTCCCCTCGCCAGAAGAACAGGAATCCCACGATGAGCATTCCGAATGCCCATACGGTACCCATGATCCACATCCACGTCGGTGAGTCCACACCGTAGAGGAGAGAATTCCTCACCAGAGTGAGATAGGAGTGGATGGGGTTGAATTGCATGACCGCCAACAGCGTCGGATGGGTGGACAGACGATCTTCGATCGAGAAGAACACGCCCGAGCCGTAGAGCCAGAAACGGCTGAGGATCGACATGAGATTGACGAGGTCGGGAATCTTATGACCGACCCGGGCGAGGAAGCAGGCAAGGCCGACGTTGAAGATGGTCTGCAGAATGATGACAGGAACGACGAGGACGACGCGCCAGGTGATCACTTCGGCAGGCGGTATCACCACGATCAGGATGATCATGACGACGACGCTGGGAAGGAAATCCAGAAAATTGCGGACGACGGTCGAAATGGGCAGTGCAGCTCGCGGGAATTGGAATCCTCGGATCATCGACGCTCCGCTGCGGATCGACCCGGTACCGCCTGTCATGCTCTTTCCTGTGTATTGGAAGAAGAAGACACCGATGACGAGATAACCGATGAAGTTGTCGATGCCCCGAGAAGAGTTCAGTATGTAGCCGAAGATGAACCAGAAGGCGAGCACTGAGAGCAACGGGTTGAGGAACATCCACCCGTATCCGAGGATGTTCTTCCTCGTCGAACCGCTCATCTTGGCCCGGGATTCGGCCAGGATGAAATGCCGGCGGTTCCACAGCGCGGCCAGATAGCTGCGCAGACTGGTGCGTCGACCGACGGGGACGAGACCCTCGCTCGAGATGGAGGGGATCGAGCTCAGGCCGAGCGGGTTCGTCGCCTCACTCGAGCTCTTTGTCTCACTCACTTCGCATCCGCTCCCGTGAGCTGGGAATAGACCTGGCCGTAGCGTCGACCGATATCCTTCCACCGTCGTGTCCCCAGCACATGTTCACGTCCATTCTGTCCGAATCTCTTTCTCGCACTATCATCACGGGCCAGTTCCGCTAGCGCAGTGGCCAGTTCTCCCGGCGCCTCTGGCCTCACGCACATTCCTGCTGACCCCGGCACGAGTTCCCGCAGGGCCGGAAGGTCGGAGACGACGACCGGTCGGGCCAGCCCCATGGCCTCGATGGGTTTGATCGGAGTGACCAGACGACACACCGGCTCGTTCTTCCGAGGGACAACGATAGCGTCGAGAGCCAGCTGATACTCAATCGCCTCGGCCTGGGATACGCGTCCGGTGAAGACCGCCGTGTCGCCGAGGACTGCGGCACGCTCCCTCAGCTCGGGCAGGGCAACACCGTCACCGGCGATGAGGAGCCTCAGGTCGAGGCCTTGGTCGCGGGCGATGATGACGGCGTCGATCAGGTCATCGAGTCCTTCGTAGCCGACGATCGAGGCCGCAGTTCCCACCCAGACGCCTGTCGCGGGCAGGCCGAGACCGTCCCGCACCGCGGCCGGGGAGCGGGTGACATCAGCGTTGACGACGGCTTCGGAGACCGAGTTCGGAATGAGAGTGATCGATTCCTCGGGCACTCCCCCGGCGGTGAGGTGATCGCGCATCGTCTCACCCAAGGTGATGACAGCGTCGGCCGCTTTGGCGACTTCGATCTCCTTGGCCTGCATGAGCCCGAAGCGCTGACTGTCCCGTCGTGCGGCGCGTTCGGCCTGGCTGCCGCCGGCCGACGCCCAGGTCTCCTCCAGGACACCGCGGACTTCGTACACCCATGGCAGACCCGCCGCGGTCGCCGCCGCTCCCGTGGCCAGCCCGTTGACGTAGTGCGTGGTCGTATGGAGGATCTGAGCCCCGCGGTCGACTGCCTGAGCGGCGATCCAGTTCGCCTGCTCGCTGAGCCGCCCTGTGGGTGTCGGCTGCGGCCGCAGCGGCACCTGGCGCAGGTAATCGACTCCGTCGACGGTCTCGACCGGTCCTGAACTCACATGTCCGATCGTCACGGGATAGGAGGGGCGGGTCGCTGCGGCCACTCGGTGTCCAGCTTCCTGCAGAGTGGTGAGAATGGCATGCGAGCGGTAGGCATAGCCGGAACGCGTATGCGGCAGGGAATTCGTCAGCACGTGCAGGGCCGCAGGCTGCTGGGTCTCAGGCTGCTGGGTCGCCTCCGACCGGTTGCGGGCCGTCCGCGCCGTGGTGTGGCTCGAGACCTCGGGCCACCATCCGGGCTGCAAGCACAAGCGTTCCTCGATCAGCCGTGTGCGGCGAGCCCCTTCGGGCAGCACAGCGATGGCTTCGTCGACGTGCCCCTTGGTCCACCGGATGCGCGAACTCAGTGCGGCGGCCTCCGGGACGGCGTCCGCGATGGCCTCGGCCTCGTCGAGAAGGCCGAGGTTGAGCGCGATCTCACCGAGCAGCCGGGACGGCGAGGACGAAGTCGCCACAATCGTCTTCGCTTTCGTCTCCTCACCGAGCAGCCAGGCAGAGGCCGCTCGGACGGCGTCGCCGGGCAGACGCCCGAGTCCGCGTCCGACAGCCCGCGAGGCCGGTCCCGGCAGGCGACGGGCCAGCTGCATGCCGAAGAAGACGCGGTCATCGGTGACATGACCGGCCGTCGTCGAGATCACGTTGGCGATCTGGCGGGCGAGGAAGGACAGATTCACGAGATCACCTGCCTGAGGATGCGATCGTAGCCGTGCCCCATCGCCGCCGCCGAGGCATGCCGGATCACCCATTCGCGTGGTTCCTGACCGGCCGGCGGGTTCGTGCCGAAGTCCTCCCCGGTCTCGACTCGTTCGCGCATCCTCGTCATCGCCGCGGCCACGGAGTCGGTGTCGCCCGGACATGCGACCTCTCCTGCGGCGGTGGAGGTGATGATGTCCGCCGCCTCACCGGCAACAACGCCGAGGACGGGGATTCGACGGGCCATGAGCGAATAGAGCTTCGACGGCACCGTGCATTCGTAGGACTCGAGCGGACTGAGGCTGACGAGACCGGCATCAGCCCACTCCCAGTGGGCGGCCAATTCTGCGCCGGCGTGCTGCGCGAAGAACTCGACGGGAACGTGGTGCGCGGCTGCGACGACCTTGAGCTCGGCCGCGTCGACACCTCCGCCGACGATGCGCAGGCGCACCCCCTCGGTGCGGGCCAGGGCGCGAATCGAGGTGCTCAGGTCCTGGGACCGGCCGACCGTGCCGACGTAGAGCAGGTTGAGGCCCTGGCGTCCGGCAGCGGAACTGCGTTTCGCGGGGTCGGCTGCGGTCTCGGTCTCCTCTGCCGGGGTGATCAGGGGGATCGCTCCCGTTGCTGTCAGTCCGGAAGCACCGTCGAGCTCTGCGGGGGAGACTCCGCTGCGCACCACCTCGGCGGTGACTCCGCGCTGCTCCAGCCGATGTTTGAAACCATCGGTGGTCACGACGACGACGGCCGCCCGACGCTGGGCGCGGGTGAGCAGACCGGGCAGGAGCCGGTGTTCGAGGGACTTCGTCAGCGCGCCCGGCAGGTATTTGCCGAGCGCCCCGGTGATCAGATTCATCTCCGAGATGAGATCCGGCCAGGCATCGCGCACCTCCGCGACGTGGGGCACACGCAGGAGTCGCGACAGGATGTCGCCGGCGAGCAGGAACGGCAGAGCCGGGGTCGTCGAGACGATGACGTCCGGCTTCATCCTCCCGCGCAGCCGATCGATGACGGCCGACATGGCTCCGGTGGCCGACACCGTCTGGTCGAGCAGCTGCCGGGCCATGGACGCACCGCTGTGCAAGTAGGGCACACGCAGGATCCGTTCCCCGTCGACGCCGGTGTCCCACGTGCCGCCGAGACGCACGTCGACACGACGGCGTCCCCGACCGACCCTGGACCCGAAGAATCCGGCCCGATCGGAATACGGGTAGTGGGGGTGCGGGGCGACCGTGATGACGTCATGACCGGCCGCGCGGAGGTGATCGACGAGGATCCGCCAGCGACGCTGCGGCGCGCCGACCTCGGGGTAGTAGTAGTGACTGAGCAGGACGATCCTCATACCGGCACCGCCTCCTGTGCTGTGCGTCGTTTCAGCCACAGCGGGAGGATCACATAGAGAGCGATGAGGACGACCCAGAACACATGGGCGGGATACGTCGTCGCGGTGTTGCCGCTCAGCAGCGTCGGAACGGCCAGGATGCAGGCCAGCACGCTCAGGGCAGCGTGGAAGAGGGACACCGAGCTGTGTGGCCAACCGGCCTGCTGGGTGCGCTGGTAGATGTGCTCCCGATGGGGCAGGAAGATGTTCTCACCCCGGAACAGGCGCAGCACCAGGGTGAGGCCGACATCGAAGAAGACGAAGATCATCGGGGCGACGATGACGACGATCGGCACACCCTGGACGAAGAGCCACACCGCCAGGGCGAAGACCGCCGCGCCGATGCCGTAGCTGCCGGTGTCGCCGAGGAAGGCCTTGGCCCGGCCGAGGTTGAAGGGCAGGAAACCGACGGCGGCGCCGGCCAGCGTCAGGGCCAGCAGCGCGATGTCCTTCTCTCCGATCCACGCGCCCACGAACGCGAACCAGCCGCCGGTGACGATGGCCCATTCGGTGACGAAGCCGTTGAGGCCGTCGACGAAATTCACTGCATTGACGGTGGCGACTCCGATGACGGCGAAGGCCAAAACGTGGGCAATGCCCTGGGTGGAGAACATCGCAATGGTCGCGCTGAACAGCAGCGCGAGGACGACCTGCCCGATCAGCCTTCCGGAAGGTCTCAGCGAGTCGAGGTCATCGCTCATTCCGATCGCCGAATAGCACCAGGTGAGCACCAGGAAACCGATGGGCAGAAGGATGCTGCCGAGGCCGAAGACTCCGTGCTCAGCGATGCTCCAAACCATGGCCAGCACGGTGGCGATGGTGATGCCGCAGCCGATGGCGATTCCCCCACCGCGAACCGTCGACTGCGTATGTGAGGACCGATGTGAGGGGACGTCGACGATTCCGGCTCGACGCAGCAGGGGGAAGGCGATGAGGCAGCTGAACGTCGTGACCACCGCGGCCACGACGAGGATCACCAGGGACTGCAGGTCCATCAGCCGTCGGCTCCGGTGTCCTGTGATGCGGTTTCGGCCTCGGTCGGCTCAGCGATGGCCGGAGCCGCAGCGACGACCGCCTCGAATTCGGGGTGCTGCTCGGAGTCGAGCATGCTCGTCAGTCGCGCTTCCAGCGCTTCGCGTTGAGTGAAGACCCGGGGATCACGGGCTTCGGACACGAGGATCTTGAGCCCCTCAACGTCGATCGGGGTGATCGGAACCTGCGTGATCAGCGGATGGTTGGGACGGTCGTCGATCTCGCCCGGCGACAGGAGCGCTTCGCTGAGCTTCTCCCCCGGTCGCAGGCCCGTGTAGACGATCCGTGCGTCCGTGCGACCGGACAGTGCGATGACGCGTTTGGCCAAATCGTCGATCCTGATCGGCTCACCCATGTCGAGAACCAGCGTCTCACCCGGCCCGCCGATGGCGGCCGCCTGCAGGACGAGCTCACAGGCTTCGTCTGCGGTCATGAAGTACCGGGTGACTTCCGGGTCGGTGACAGTCACCGGGTCGCCTGCGGCTACCTGGGCCACGAAGGTCTCGAGCACCGAGCCTCGGGAGCCGAGCACATTGCCGAACCGCACGGACATGTACCGACGGCCGGTCTCGCCCGCCACCGAGGCGATCGCCCGTTCGATCGAGAACTTCGTCCGCCCGAGCACAGAGGTCGCTCCGGCCGCCTTGTCCGTCGAGATATGGACGAAGGATTCGACATCGTGGGCCACGGCGGCTTCGAGCAGATCGAGGCTGGCACCGACATTGGTGCGCACAGCCTGTTCCGGGAAGCGCTCGAGGAAGGTCAGGTGCTTGAGCGCTGCGGCATGGAAGATGATGTCGGGTTCGACCTCGGCGACGAGGGCGTCGACGAACGCCGGGTCGCGGAGATCGCCGAGGACGAGGTCGTCACTGGTCAGCAGTGCGGAACCTTCGAGTCCGAGTTCAGTGGCGTGCAGACCGGATTCGTCCCGGTCGGTCATGACGAGCCGGGCCGGGTCGAAGCGGAAGACCTGACGGCACAGCTGCGAGCCGATCGAGCCGCCGGCACCGGTGACGAGGACAACCTTGCCCGTGATCGCCGAGGCGATGTCGTCGATATTGGTCGAGATCGGTTGACGGCCGATGAGGTCTTCGAGGCTGACATCGCGGAATCCGCGGTGACGCAAGTCGGCGACATTGTGCGAATCGGGTTCGGACCGTGTGTAGTCGGAGTCCGAGAGCTTCGGCATGATCTTGATCTCGACCGGCCGGGACTCGAGACTCGAGCCGATCCGGGAGAGCTCATCAGGAGGCAGGTCGGTGATCGCGATGATGACGACACCCGCACCGGTCCGGTCGACCTGAGCCGCGATATCGCTGATCGGACCCAGCACTCGGGTGCCGTTGTAGCGCAGGTGCCGTTTGGCCGGGTCGTCGTCGAGGAGGCCGACGGCGACGAACTCGTTGCGGGTGTCCTGCGCGATCATGTCGAGGGCGAGCGTGCCCTGGTTGCCGGCGCCGACGACGAGAGTCGGGCGGGACGCTCCCGAGGTCGTGAGTCTGCGCTGCCGCAGATTGCGGCGCACCCAGTTCTCCAGGCTCTTGACCACGATCATCAGGGCACCTGCAGCGATGGGAACACTGGTGGGGATGAGCAGCCGTTCGGCGAAGGCGAACTCGGCCACCCACATGAGGCCGACACCGAGAGCGACGGTGCCGACGATGGCGGCGAACTGATCGGTCGACCCGCGACGGTAGCGTCCGCGATAGATCGCCAGCGGTCCGCCGATGAGGAAGACGACGAGTGCGATCGCCGCACAGACGAGCATGCCCGGGGCATTGACGCGGTAGGTGTGGAAGTCGTAGCGGACAAGCGTCATCGCCATGACGAGCAGTGCGAAGACAAGCCCATCGATGAGCGACAGAGCCATGACTCTTGCGTTCCGCTTCATCGGGGTCCGTGAGGGAATGGACACAGAATCGCTTCCCACGGTCCTCTTTTCGTCTCTCTTTCATGGCTCGGACTCGGCGGTCTCCTCCGCAGCGTACTATATCTCGTCGATCGGCACCGAGCCCCGTACGACTTTCCGATTGTACTATTGGAAATGACAGGATTCATACAGGAACCGTCGGGACGCCTTTCAGGCTGGATTGCTCTGGTTCGGTGCGTCTCCGCTGACTGTTCCGCCTGGGTTGCGCTGTCGAGTCAGTCAGATGGAGATGCAGCCATGCAATCAGCATGGAGATCACTGCGTGGTCCACCCCCGATATGAGAGGAACCCGGTTGTGACAGGTACGTCGCTTCGCACCCTGAGAACTGGCTTGTGGCATCTGAGGAACGGTGGATTCGAAGAGCTGAGGGCCTGGAAGCGGCGGCGCTCAGTACTGCAGAGAACGGCAGACTCTCCGCGTGCCCTTCGACGCAAGGACATCTCCGGACAAAAACTGACCGAGATGTTTCCCGCTCTGCCGAGGCTCGACATGGATCCCGTCTTCAGCGACCTCAAGGTGGGAGTGATCCTCGACGACTTTTCGACGGAGAGCTTCGGATACGAGTGGAATGTCGTGTCGCTTTCGCGGAAGGATTGGCATTCTCAGATCGACGACCTCGACTTCGTCTTCGTCGAGTCCGCATGGAACGGCAATTCGGGCGATTGGAAGTTCAAGCTGACGGGCACTTCCGGTCCGAGCTCGGAAGTCAAGCAGCTGCTGGTCGAATGTCGGAACCGCGGTCTGCCTACCGTGTTCTGGAACAAGGAGGATCCTCCTCACTTCGAGGACTTCCTCCCCTTGGCCGAGCACTTCGATGTCGTCTTCACCAGTGATATTCGTCTGATACCGGAGTATGTGGCGCGGCTGGGGCACAACCGGGTAGCAGCGCTCCCCTTTGCTGCTCAGCCTGCAATTCATTCGCCTGCGCGGCCGGCGCACAATCACGGCGCCCGTGATATTGCGTTCGCCGGCATGTACTTCGCTCACAAGTACCCGGAACGCAGAGAGCAGATGGATCTTCTCCTCGGTGCTGCGGCCACGGTGTCGCCTCGGATGGAGTACGGGCTCGAGATCTTCTCTCGGTTCCTCGGCAAGGACGAGCGTTATCAGTTCCCGAGCGGCCTCGATGACCGTGTCATCGGCTCGCTCCCCTACCGCAATCTGCTCACGGCGTACAAGAACTACAAGGTCTTCCTCAATGTGAATTCGGTGGTCGATTCGCCCAGCATGTGTGCTCGCCGCATCTTCGAGATCACGGCGGCAGGAACTCCGGTCGTGACCACCCCGAGTGTTGCGACCCGGGAATTCTTCCCCACCGAGGAAGTCCCACAGCCTTCGACGCCCGACGACGCCGAGTGGACCCTGCGGGCATTGGTGCGAAGCAAGGAGCTGCGCGACCGCACAGTGCATCTTGCCCAGCGCCGCATCTGGCGCGAGCACACCTACAGTCATCGGGCAATGACGGTCATGGATTCTCTGGGGATCGGCTATACCAATCCGATTCCCGCCTCGGTGTCGGCTGTCGTGTCGACGAATCGACCCGAGCTTCTCAAACCGATCCTGACAACCCATGCCGCTCAGCTCCATGAGGACAAAGAGCTGGTCATCGTGACTCATGGATTCGACGCTCCATCAGATCTGAGCCGAGTGGCACAAGAATCTGGAGTCGACAGTCTCGTCGTCGTCCCCGCATCCGGCGATGAGACTCTTGGCGCGTGCCTCAACAAGGGCATCGTGGCCGCGAGTGGCTCTGTGATCGCGAAGATGGACGATGACGATATCTACGGCGAACACTATCTGTCCGATCAGCTGGCGGCGCTGAGGTTTTCGAAAGCGGACCTCGTCGGCAAGCAGGCGCATTACATGCATCTGCGAGGGAGGAACATCGTCATCTGCCGGTTCCCGGAAAAGGAACACCGCTACACGAACCTCGTCATGGGGCCCACGCTCGTGGCACGCCGAGAGACGTTCCTCGAGGTTCCGTTCTCTGATCGCACCCTCGGCGAGGACACGGAACTGCAGCAGCGCCTCATCTCCTCAGGTGCCCGGATCTACTCGGCCGACCGGTTCAACTTCGTCCAGGTCAGAGGCGACCATGCCCACACGTGGGCCGTCGAGGACAGC